>OGWY01000082.1_pt1 | contig 64292 bp, 61 predicted proteins | sample 1576121 | NCBI WGS metagenome assembly OGWY01 (sample SAMEA3541543, study PRJEB24748) | human gut metagenome | biome: human gut; feature: human-associated habitat; material: faeces | place: China | collected 2012 | reverse complement strand
GATTATCGGCAATGACTTTTTCGGAATTGATACAAGCTTTTATAGAGCAGGTTTGTCTTCTATTAGTGCAATGAAGCTTTGTGTCATTCTTTCTGATGAATTTGGTGTAACAATTAAAACAAGTGATATTCACGATAATAGTACTGTTGAAAAACTCGAAAGCTACATAAAGTTTGCACCAAAAATCAGAACCTACGAGAAACGAGATGTATATCCGCTCACAGGTTCACAGAAAGGTATATTTGCAGAGTGTAGCAAAAATCCAGATAGCACAATTTATAATATACCATTCCTTTTCAAGCTTGATTCGGAAGTTGATGTAGAAAAGCTATCAAATGCAATTACTGCTACTGTAAAAGCTCATTCTTACTTGCTTACAAGAGTATTTTTGAATGATAATGGCGAAATGGTGCAAAGCCCTTGTGATGAAGAATTTATACCAAAGATTATAAATCTCACCGATAAAGAGTTTGATTCTGTCAAAAATAATCTTGTTCGTCCATTTAAGCTTGAAAAAAGTCGTTTGTTCCGCTCTGAAATTTATGTAACTGAGGATAAAAAGTACCTTCTTACAGATTTTCACCATATTATTGCGGATGGAAATTCCTATGATATAATTTTTGCTGATATAAATAAATCCTATATTGGCGAAAAGCTTGAAAGTGAAACTTATACTGGTTTTGATGCTGCTCTCGATGAAGAACAGCAGATTAAGGACGGAAAATATAAAAAGGCTGAAAAGTATTTTGATAGTATTTTTGAAGGACTCGAAACAGAATCGCTTCCACTTCCTGATAATTCAAGTAAAAAGCCTGAAAAAGGCTATACAGAAAAGCATATAAGAATTTCAGAAAATAAAATCCTTGCCTATTGCGAAAAACTTGGTGTTACACCTAATACCTTATTTACAGGCTTATTTGGTATACTTATGGCGAAATACTCAAATTCTGATGATAGTCTTTTCGCCACTATTTATAATGGCAGAAATGATTCAAGGCTTGAAAATACAGTTTGCATGCTTGTTAAGACACTTCCAGTTTATTGTTCATTCGAGGATAAAACCAGCATACAATCATATATGAATGGTCTTTCTGAACAGCTTGTATCTTCAATGGCAAATGATATCTTCCCATTCTCGGATATTTGTGCTAAATATGGACTTAATTCAGACCTTGTTTTCGCATATCAGGCAGAGCTTAGCGATGATTACTCAATAGGCGATACTGTTGCAAATGGCGTTGACCTTTCACTTGATATGCCGAAGATGCCTTTGCTTATTCAGGTAAGAGATTATAATAACGAATATGTACTTACCGCTGAATATCGCAGTGATATGTATAGCAAGGATTTTGTTGATGAAATTCTTGAAGCATATAATGCAGCTATGTCATCTATGCTGAAATCGAAGTATATTTCTGAAATTTCTATTATTTCAGAAAATGCACTCGATAGAATAACAAAATTCAATAATACAGAGAACGAGTATGACAGACAAAAGACACTATCTGATATGTTTGATGATATTGCCATGGCTGTGCCAGATAATACAGCGGTTGTATTTAAAGATAGAAAATATACATATAAAGAACTTGATGAAATCAGCGACAGACTTGGAAAATATATCTCGTCAATGGGAATAGGCAAGGACGATGCCGTAGCAATTCTTATTCCAAGATGTGAATTTATGGCTATTGCACCTCTTGGCGTAATTAAAGCGGGAGCGGCATATCAACCGCTTGACCCAACATATCCTAAGGATAGACTTATGTATATGCTTGGTGATTCATCTGCAAAGCTTCTTATTACAGACAGAGAGCTTTTGCCATTGGTTGATGGTTTTGAAGGTAAAGTGCTGTTTACTGATGAAATTATGCAGCTTGAGGACAGAGACATTGAGTTGAAAAAGCCTTGCCTGCATGATTTGTTTATTCTCTTATATACATCAGGTTCGACTGGTGTGCCAAAGGGCTGCATGCTCGAATACGGCAATATTACAGCTTTCTGTCATTGGTATAAAAAATATTATGAAATAGATTTTGAATCAAAATTGGCCGCATATGCTTCATTCGGTTTTGATGCGTCTATGATGGATATTTATGGTGCTTTGGCAAATGGTGCGGAACTTCATATCATTCCAGAGGAAATCCGTCTTGACCTTATCGCACTTAACAATTATTTTGAATCGAATTGTATTACACACGCCTTTATGACAACTCAGGTTGGCAGACAGTTTGCAATGGGAATTGATTGCAAGAGTCTGAAGTATCTGTCAGTAGGCGGAGAAAAGCTCGTACCTTGTGAGCCACCTAAGAATTTCAAATTTATAAACGGTTATGGCCCAACAGAAAATACAATTTTCACAACTGTATTTGAAGTAGATAAATATTATAATAATGTTCCGATAGGCAAAGCTCTTGATAATGTAAAGCTTTATATCTCGGATAAATTCGGTCATATGTTGCCCTGTGGTGCTTGTGGAGAACTGATGATAGCTGGTTATCAGGTTTCAAGAGGTTACTTGAATAAGCCTGAAAAGACCGCAGAAGTTTATACAAAAAATATTTATGATGATACAGAGGGATACGAAATAATGTATCATTCAGGAGATATTGCAAGATATCTTCCTGACGGAAATATTCAGATTATCGGCAGAAAAGACGCTCAGGTTAAAATCAGAGGTTTTAGAATAGAACTTTCTGAGGTTGAAGAAGTCATAAGAAGATATAATGGCATAAAAGATGCAACAGTAGTTGCGTTTGATGAACCAGCAGGTGGAAAGTATATCGCTGCATACATTGTATCTGACAGCAAGATTGATATAAATTCTCTTAATGACTTCATAAAAGAAACAAAGCCACCTTATATGGTTCCTGCTGTTACAATGCAGATTGATAAAATACCTCTCAATCAGAACCAAAAGGTCAATAAAAAGGAACTTCCAAAGCCTGAGAAAAAGGCGGAAGAAATTATTAAGCCGGAAAATGAAGTCCAGCAAAAGATATTTGATTGTGTTGCAGATGCACTTGGTCATACTTCGTTTGGTATAACATCAGATATTTATTATTCAGGACTTACTTCAATCAGTGCGATAAGATTGAATATATTGCTTTCAAAAGCCTTTGATATAGTAATCAAAACCTCAGATATAAAGAATAATCCTACTGTTCAAAAGCTTGAAAAGTTCATTGGAAATGCAGGAAAGAGCAAAAAGAGAGAAGTGCGTGAAGTTTATCCGCTCACGAATACTCAAGAGGGTATTTTTATTGAGTGTACTGCAAATATGGGTACAACAATTTATAATATTCCTTATCTATTAAAGCTTGGTAAGGGCGTTGAGCTTGAAAAGCTTGCTAAGGCTATTGACAAAACAGTTGAGGTTCACCCATATTTGAAAACTCGTCTTTTTATGGACGATGACGGAAATGTTATGCAAAAGCGAGATGACAGTCTTAGCTATAAAACTCCGATAATTGACGGAATGAATAGGTCAACACTTGTCCGTCCTTATATGCTCTTTAATGAACAGCTTTTCAGATTTGAGCTTTATAGAACAGTTGGCGGAAATTATCTTTTCCTTGATATTCACCATATTATTGCCGATGGTACTTCGCTTGCAATCATAATAAACGACATAAACAGAGCCTATGCAGGTGAAAACCTTGAAGCAGAAAAATATACGTCTTATGACCTCGCACTTGATAACAGTGACGCTCTGAAGAGTGATGTATATAAAAACGCAGAAAACTATTATAAATCTGTGTTTGAAAATGCGGGCGGCAGTACGAATTTCTATCCTGATAAAGAAGGCTCTGTTCCTACGGCAGATAATTTCAGAAAGGAAGTTTCTGAAATTTCAGTTCAAACAGTAAAAGACTTCTGCAAAAAGAACGGAATTACTGAAAATGTATTCTTTATTTCTGCATTTGGTCTTGCACTTGGAAAGTATAATTTTAAGGATAAATCTGTTTTCACTACTATTTATCATGGCAGAAATGATTCCAGACTTTCTGAAACTGTTGGTATGCTCGTAAAGACATTGCCTGTTTATTGCGATTTTTTAGGAAGTACAAAGGACTATCTTACAAGTGTTCAAGAACAGCTTATCGGTTCAATGAATAATGATATTTATCCTTTCTCGCAGATAAGTCGAGAGTTTAATATCAAGGCTGATGCTATGATTGTTTATCAAGGAGATAATTTTGAGTTTGATACAATCGGCGGCGAGTTTGCAAGTGAAGAACCTGTACAGCTTAATGCCGCAAAAGCACCTGTTTCTGTAAGCATTTGTATCGAAAGAAATAAGTTTATATTTGAGATTGAATACAGAAGCGATATGTATCGTGAGGAAACTATCAAATATCTTGCAGATAACCTTGCGATTTCAGCAAAGGGACTTCTCAAAGCATCTAAGCCAAAAGATATAAAGCTTATGTTTGAAGAAGAAACAAAGATGATTGATAATCCCGAGCATATAGGCAAAACCTTTGTTGATTTATTCAAGGAAACAGTCGCAAAATATCCTGACAGAACGGCTGTAAGAGATGAATTTGGAAAGCTTACATACAGAGAGCTTGACAGAATGTCAGATTATGTCGCACAAAAACTTACTGAAAATGGTTTTGGCAGAGAAAAGGTAACAGGTATTCTTTGTGGAAGAACAAAAGACTTCACTGTTGGATATATTGGTGCGATGAAAGCTGGCGGAGCATATGTTCCACTTGACCCAGAGTATCCACAGAGCAGAATTGAATATATGCTTAAAGATTCTGGAGCAGAAAATCTTATTGTAGTAAGCAAATATCGTGAACTTGTAAGCTTCTATGATAAGAATATAGTTTATCTTGATGATGTTGCTGAGAAATCCGAAAACTTTGAGCTTTCTTTAGAGCTTACGCCTCCAACTCCTGAAAATCTTGCATATATGATTTATACATCAGGCTCAACAGGCAAGCCGAAGGGCGTTATGCTTGAACATAGAAATCTGCTTAATCTTATTGAATATATTACTACTTCAAGAAAATTAACTGCTGATGATGTTGCTGCGGAATTTGCAAGCTTCTGCTTTGATGCATCTGTATTTGATTTATTTGCACCGCTGACTGTTGGTGCAGTTCTGTATATTTTCCCGGAGGATATAAGAAAAGACGCTATTGCGGTTTGTAAGTGCATAAAAGATGAAAAATTAACAACTGCAACCTTCCCGACACAGATGGGCGAAATGGTCACAGAATTGCTTGATGACGCTCCAAACCTTAGATTTGTAACACTTGGCGGTGAAAAGTTTAAATATTATCGTAATCGTACTTATCAGATGGTAAATGGTTATGGTCCAACAGAAAATACAGTTTCATCAACAGAATTTTTCGTTGATAAGCAATATGATAATATACCAATAGGAAAATCACAGCTTAATGTTCGCAGCTATATTCTTGATAAGGATTTGAACAGACTTCCTGTCGGTGCTTCTGGCGAGCTTTGCCATTCAGGCAGACAGATTTCAAGAGGTTATCATAATCTCCCAGAAAAAACATCAGCTGTTTTTGTAGAAAATCCATTTTCGTTATGTGATGACGATAAGCGTCTTTATAGAACTGGCGATATGGTTCGTATGAAGGGCGACGGAAACATTGAGTATATTGGCAGAATTGATTCTCAGGTAAAAATCAGAGGTTATCGTATAGAGCTTAGCGAAATCGAAGGTGCAATGCTCAAGAATGAACTTGTAAAGAGTTCAGCGGTTAAAGTTATTGAAAAGAGCGGAAATAAATATATCACCGCTTACTATACGGGCAAAAATATACCTGATGAAAGCTTTAAGAAATTCCTTGAACCTTTGATTCCTGATTATATGATGCCGTCATTCTTTGTCCATATTGATGAGATGCCTATAACTCCAGGTGGAAAGATTGATAAAAAGGCTCTGCCATCACCTGATATAAATATAGTAAGAGATAATTATGAAGCTCCTGTAACTGCTTTGCAGACAGAGCTTTGCAAAATCTTTGAAAAGTCGCTTGGTATTGAGGGTGTAGGCATAAATGATAATTTCTTTGAATTGGGTGGTTCATCGCTGACAGCATCAAAGGTCGCTATAATGTGCCTTTCAAAGAATATTTCTATCGTATATGCTGATATATTCAAATATCCTACTGTTCGTGAACTTGCAGACCTTACCGATAATAATGAACCAGAAGAAGCTGTAAGTAATAATGAATTTTCGCTCTATAATTATAATAGAATCCAGAGTGTTATCAGTGGTAATACCATTGAAAATGTAGATATGGTAACAAAAGAAAAGCTTGGCGATATTATGCTTACAGGTGCAACTGGATTCTTAGGAATACATATTCTTAAAGCATATCTTGACAATTACGACGGCAAGGTATATTGTCTTGTAAGAAAAGGAAGTTATGAATCTCCTGAAAAACGAATGATGAATATGCTTATGTATTACTTTGATAATCCTTGCAAGGAGATGTTCAAAGAACGCATAGTATGCGTAGACGGAGATATAACTTCAAAAGAACAGGTTGATTCTCTTTCAGAATATAAGTTTGATACACTTATCAACTGTGCGGCTTGCGTTAAACATTTTGCATCTGATGATGTCCTTGAAAAAATAAATGTAAAGGGCGTTGAAAATCTCATAGAGCTTTGCAAAAATAGTGGACGCAGATTGATTCAAATTTCTACTGTATCTGTTGGAGGAGAGGGCTCAGACGGAACTCCTCCAATGTCAAGACTTTTCTGTGAGAACGATTTGTATATCGGTCAGAGTATCACAAATGAATATATCCGAACAAAATTCCTTGCTGAAAGAGCTGTACTTGAGGCTGTTTCAAGTGGTTTGGACGGAAAGATTATTCGTGTTGGTAATCTTATGAGTAGAAATTCTGATGGAGAATTCCAGATTAACTTTATCACAAATGGCTTCCTCAGAAGCTTGAAGGGCTATAAGGCTGTTGGAAAGTTCCCAATGGGCAGTATGCACGAAAGTGCGGAATTCTCGCCGATTGATTCTACTGCACTTTCCGTTTTGAAGCTTGCACAAACCGATAGAAGATTTACAGTATTACACGCTTGCAATAGTCACCGCATATTTATGTCAGATTTGATTTACGCAATGCGTAACTATGGCTTTAAGATTGACATTGTAAGAGATGAAGATTTTGAAGCTGCGGTAAAGAATTTTGCAAAAAACAGTGATAACTCTGATGCTGTTTCAGGACTTATTGCTTATACATCTCATAATGAAAATGAAATTTATACATTAGATTATAGCAATAGCTTCACTTCACAAGTTCTTTACAGGCTCGGTTATAAGTGGCCTGTCACAGATGACAAATATCTTGCAAGTGCAATAGAGGCACTCGATAAACTTGCATTTTTTGATTAATTTTTGGAGGTTATTAAAATGGAGATTATTAACAATATAGATGGAAACAAAGCAACAATGGAAATCATAGGCTGGCTTGATACACAAACAGCACCTCAGCTCGGAGAGGAACTTTCTAAATTGAGTGATGATATTACAAGCCTTGTATTTGATTTTGCAAAGCTTGAATACATTTCCTCGGCTGGTTTGCGTCAGGTAGTTTCAGCCTATAAAAAGATGTCTTGTAAAGATGGGTTTAAGATTATAAATGTATCTGATGAAGTGTTTGATGTTTTTAAGCTGACTGGATTTGACCAGAAAATTAACATTGAAAAATGAAAAATTCTTTATTAAGAAGAATAGTTGTTTGTATCTTGGTTGTATTTTTAGTTGCTATTGTTATTTTTGGCTCGCTTAGTTGTTTCGATAATATTCGGCGAACCACAAGTCTGACAGGAAATATTGTTAAAAGTGCTTCGTATATCGTATCTCAGATTGCAAGTGATTATGATATGGAAAATTTGATTAATAATCCATCATCTAAGAAATATAATTATCTAAAATCAAGCCTTAGAAGTATATGTATAGGTGAGGGCTTGGAATATATATTTATATATATTCCTGACACGAAAAATAATCAAATCAAATATGTTATGGTTGTTGCGGCTGATGATGAAAAAAATAACGAAGTATCGGAAGATAGAAAAGCTGGTACAGTTATAGAACATAAGCTTTTTGATGCAGAAGTACAAACATGGAATAGTGGAGAATCAACTATCTATGAATATAGCAACGAAAAATATGGTAGATTTATGTCGTCGTATAATTGTATTTACGATAAAAATAATAAGCCTGTTGCTCTTGTATGTGCAGATTATTCACTTGAAAAAATCTATACAGAAATCATATCTGAAATAGTTATCAAGATGTCAATCGTTATTGTTGCACTTTTTGCTATGTTTGCTTTGATGGCATTGTTTATAAAAAAGAAAATATATAACCCTATAACTATGGTATTTATGAGCATGAAGGATTATATTTCCGATAAAAAAGCAGGCAAAAAGGCTTTTGAGCCAATAAATCCTGAAACAAATGATGAAATTCAGCTTATCGCAGACTTTTTCAATGAAATGGTTGTCGATATTGATAGCTATGTTGATAAGATAAAAACTCTTGCAGAGGAACAGGCAAGGGCTGGAACAGAACTTGATGTTGCAAGGCGGATTCAGTATGGTATCATATCTAAAGAAAAAAATATCTGTATATCTGATAACTTTATGGTATCGGCAAGAATGAAATCTGCCAAGCAGGTTGGTGGAGATTTCTATGATAGCTTTTTGCTAAAAAACGGAAATATATGTACAGTTATCGGAGATGTTTCTGGTAAAGGTGTAGCCGCATCGTTGTTTATGGTTTTTGTGAAAACACTCATAAGAGAAAAACTCATAGATATTTCAGATGCTTCAGACGCTATTAAATCAGCAAATCTTGAAATCTGCGAATCTAATCCAGAAGAAATGTTTGTAACAGCATTTATTGCGATTTTTGATAGTGAATCTGATAAATTTCATTATATAAATGCAGGTCACAATAAACCAGTTATAATCAAAAACGGAAAGGCAGAATTTCTTGAATGCTCACCTTGTATGGCACTTGGAGTGTTTGATGATTCTGAATATAAGCAGTATATTTGCGATTTCTCAAATGGGGATATTCTCTATCTTTATACTGACGGTGTAACCGAGGCTGTTAATGCAGATAAAGAATTTTTTAGTGAAAAAAGACTTTTAGGAGTTTGTAACAACACTGAATACACAGCAAATAGTTTATGTCAGAGTATAAGTAGCTCTTTGGAAAGCTTTATAAATGGGGGAGAGCAGTTCGATGATATAACAATGCTTGCGGTGAAACGCCAAGATAAATCTTTAAAATTACAATGTGAACTTTCTGAGTTAGAAAAAATACAGCAATATATATTTAAGCTTGATATAGCAGATAAACTTAAAAAGAAAATTTTTCTTGCTTGTGATGAGGTTTTCTCTAATATTGTAAATTATTCAGGTGCAGATTTAATATTTGTTTCATACAACAAAAAAGCTGATAAAATAAGCATTATTTTCCGAGATAATGGAAAGAAGTTCGATTATCTTGAGGATAGACCAAAGAAAGATTTTGACGATTTTGATGATGGTGGAATGGGAATAATGATTGTTAAAAAAATTTGCACGAATATAGTCTATAACTACATTAATAGTGAAAATATTCTTGAACTTATTTTTACTGATAATCAAAATAATTAAAAATTTAATATAGGACAATAATCAAGCCCTAGACTAAATTTAAGTCTGGGGTTTGATAACTTTAGATAAATAGTTTTATACTATTTAAGCTATTTTGAAAAGGCTTGGGCGAAACTTTTAGCTTCTATTGAATATAGAATAAAATTTTTACAAAATGGGGTGTATTGTTATACATATAAGTAAAGAAACTAAACTCTCAGATTTACTTTGTGTTATTCTTGTGTTGATGACAGGTTTTGTCAGACTGTTTCGTGATAACTTTAAATCTATTTCAAGCAATATAATTATTTTTTTGCTCTTTGTATTTTCTGCATTTATTTGGATTAGCCAGATTAAAAGACGAATTATTCATCCCAAAGTACAGAAATATCTTGTCGCCACAGGCTATATGGTTATATTGCTTATATTTGTAAGAACTGTTAAGTTTGTATTTTTTCCAGATGGGCATATAGCTTGTCGATTTATATGGTATTTTTATTATGCTCCACAAACCTTTATGGCTTTGTTTATGTTTTTGGCTGTGCTTCATATTGGAAAAAGTCAAAATCAGACAATTAGTAAGTGGTGGAGGCTTTTATATATCCCTGCAACTTTAATTGTGCTTTTTGTTCTGACAAATGATTTTCACCAGCTTGCTTTTAAGTTTATAGATGGCTTTGATAATTGGAATAAATATACTCATGGCATAGGATATAATTTAGCGATTTTATGGGTGATTATATTATTTTTAGCAATACTTATTATTTCACTTTCACGCTGCGCGGTTTCAGATTACAGAAAAAATATATGGAAACCTCTTGTACCGCTCTTGGTTGGAATGATATATATAATTATATTCTTTATAGATTCAAATAATATATTTATGCAACTTTTTAAAACAACAGAAATTATATGCTTTATTTTTCCTGCATATATAGAGAGTCTTATTCTTGCGCAACTCTTTCCATCTAATGATAACTATGAAGCGTTATGGTCTGCATCTAATCTTAGTGGAGGCATTATATCTTTAAAGGGTGATATTTGTTGTCGCTCAAAGAAATGTGTTTCGGTGACATTAGAGCAGATTATTCAAGCAGAGCATGAAAATGTTCCGCTGAATGATGGAAATATTATCTTGAAAAGTCACGCAATAAATGGCGGATATGGATATTGGGTTAGAGATATTTCAGATATTAATAAAATCACTGATGAGCTTGAAAATTTAGGAGATTTGCTTATGCAAGAGCAAATTATGCTTGAAAAAGAAAATAGGATTAGCGAAGAGAAAGCAAAAATCGAACAGCAAACTATGATTTATAATGAGATAGCTAAAAGTTCACAAAACCAGATAGAAAAGCTCAAGGGACTTTTAGAAAATCCTCCTGAAAATGAAAAAGATTTTGAAACGATTATGAAGTATATAGCTATTTTAAATGCATATATAAAACGACACTCAAATATGGTTTTATATTTGCATAGAAAGTCTTGCTTTAATAGTGATGAATTACGCTATGCAATTTCAGAATCCTTAGAATATATACAGCTTTATGGGATTACTGCATATGGTAATTATCAAGGCGAAAAAACTGTATCTGGAAAATATGTTTTGCTTGCATATGAAATATTTGAAGCGGCTATCGAATCCGCAATTCCAGGTGCTGATGCAGTTATGGTCAATTTAGAAATGGCAGATATGATTAAGCTTTCTATTGAAATAAACTCGCCAAGAGAATATTTTCCCGAAGATTATCGCCTTGATGATATAGTGAAATCGAGTGGAAGCTTAGAAGTTGAGATAGACGAGGAATCTGAGTATATTATTTTAAATCTTCCGATAGGAGAATCTATATGATAGCTTATAGTGAAGTTTCTATTGTTCTACATAGTGTATACTCTTGTTTTGCACTTTTGATTATGACAATAGCCATTTATCTTGTTGTTAATGTCATTATCTTAAATATGTCGATAGGGAACCGAATTTTTTCTATATTTCTTACTTTAGTATGTGTGTTCGTGCTTTTAGGAATTTCTGATAGCAAATATATGGGAAATGAACCCTCAATTTTTGCAAGGATTATAGGCAGTATTCCAACTATATTTATAGCAATAATACTGATTTTTCTTGTTATTACTGAAATAATTCTTTATATACATTTAAAAAATAGGAAAAAAAATATGCTTACAGCAAATGCAGTAAAAGAAACTTTAGATGCCTTGCCTGATGGAGTCTGTTTTTCTGAAAAAAATGGTATGTTGCTTTTGGTAAATAGAAAGATGGATATACTTTGTGAAAAATTGTTTGGTATGGGTATTATGAATAGCAAACAATTAATTGATGATATAAAGACAAAGCAATTAAAGAATAATACTGAACTTATATGTACTGAACCAAATGTTACAGTTAAAACCTCTGATGGCGAGATTTGGGATTTTCGTCAAAGAGAAATAATAGTAGATGGTTCAGAAATTATAGAACTTATTGCGTATAATATTACTAAACAGTATAACCTTAATTTAGAATTAAAAGAAAATAATAGTCGTATGGACACTATTTGTAAGCGTTTGGGTGAATTTAGCAAGAATGTTACGCAACTTACACATGAAAAAGAAATACTCAATGCAATAATAAGTGTACATAATAATTTAGGCAAGGCATTGCTTATGTTTCGGTCATATCTTGCCAAGCCCAATAATCAAAAAGATAGAAATAAGCTTCTTTTCTTATGGCGTTCTAATATGGCAGTGCTTAATACTGAAATATCTCCAGAGGACCCAGAAAAAAATTGGAAATTGCTCCTACAATCTACAGCTAATATGGGAGTAGACATTATTCAAAGGGGAAAACTTTCTGACAAAAAAGAAATAAATGATGTTTTAATGACAGCTTTACAAGTTTGTTTAACAAATACAATTAGTCATGCAAAGGGAGACAAGCTTTATGTGAGATTTTATAAATCAAGTATGTCATTTAGAGCAGAGTTTACTAATAATGGTATTCCGCCAATATATAAGGTTAAAGAGGGAGGCGGTCTTCAAAATCTAAGAAATATAGTAGAAAACGAAGGTGGCATTATGACCATAGAAAGCTTTCCAAAATTTAAGCTTATGCTCAAATTTCCAGATAAGGAGGAAAAATTATGTCTGAAGTAAGGGTAATGATTGTTGATGATTCCCGTGTTGCACAGGATTTATTTACATTATATATAAATAACAGTGAAAAATACAAGCTTGTAAGAACAGAGAAATCTGCCGATTTTGCAGAAAGATTTTCAAGAGCAGAACTGATTGATTTAATACTTATGGATATTTTAATGGATAAAGGAGCGAATGGCTTAATTGCAGCTGAAAAGATTAAATCCATATGTCCAGAAATCAAGATTATTGCTGTCACATCTATGGTAGATGGAGAATTATTGAAAAGAGCGAGGAAAATTGGAATAGAAAGCTTTTGGTTCAAAGAAGTTTCTAAGGAAACAATACTTGATGTTATGGATAGAACTATGGCAGGAGAATCGGTTTATCCTGATTGTGTTCCAAAGCATAATAAAAAAATAAATCACGCTTTTAGTGATGAACTTACAGAAGGTGAACTAAAGGTTTTAAGACTTATGACTGCCGGAATGTCAAATTCAAAGATTGCCAAAAAACTTGGAATATCGGAAAGTACAGTAAAAAATCACATACATAATATGTTAGAGAAAACAGGCTGTGAAAATCGCACTATACTCGCAATAGAGGCTCGTGTCAGCGGAATAGCTGTAAATATAGATTGAGATAAGAATATAAATTTAAATATACATCTTTTATTTATATAAAATTAGAGATAATTGTAAATATAAATAAAAAGTGTATGTATTATAGTAAATAATTGTAAATATTACTAATTGAAAAAGTAAAAAATATTTTATAATAAGTTTTGTAATATGATTATATAATCGAACTAAAAAGTCGGAATATCATTTTCCGGATAAACCTGATAGCGGAAAAATCACTGTAAACGGAACAGTTATTACAGATTTAAACGCAAACAAATTGGCTAATTTCAGATGTAAAAATACAGGTTTTGTATTTCAGGCATTTCATCTTGAACCTAAGTATACAGTATTTGACAATATTTCAGTTCCGCTTTTAATTTCCAATACACCAAAAAAGGAAATTAAAGAAAAAGTAAATAGTGTTCTTGAACAGGTAGGTTTGACCGATAAGATAAAGGTAAAAACGGCAAAGCTTTCTGGCGGAGAGAAACAGCGTATTGCCATTGCACGAGCTATTATAAATAATCCACCTATAATTTTTGCCGATGAACCGTGCGGAAATCTAGATAGTACAAATTCTGATATAATAATGACAATGTTTGAAAAACTTAATTCTAAGGGAAAAACCATAATTATCGTTACTCATAATATGGCTGACGCTAAACGCACAAAACGAATAATCACCTTTAAGGACGGTAAAAAGATAGATGACAAAATTAACTAATCTTATGAAATCCGTATGGCTTGAGCTTAAATCCGAAAAAATATATGTATTTCTTGGTGCGTTACTTCTGACAACTATGCTCGCATCAGCAGTCTTTATTGCATTTATTTCAAATAATATTATGTCAGTATTTACATCTTATGCGAATAGTATATGCCCTAATTGAATTTCTATTCAAATTAAAGGACTTAATTATGACAGCATAGAAAAACAGCAATCTATTGCTTATGATTTAATATATGTTGTTATTATATTTTTGATTACAGCACTATCAATAAGCATTATAACCGTTATGTATTTTTATAATACAGAAAAAACGAAATATTCAGCAATGATGCTTGCAATAGGTTTGAATCAAAGAAAACTTTTCTTTATGCAGATATTTGAAGTTATAATTGATGGAATTTTTGCAATGTTAATAGGAGGTATATTGTCTGCTGTACTTGTGGCACTATTTAATTTATACTTTTCAAATACAATAGGTATTGTTTTGGTATTCGGCACTGTAAGACTTATAGTTCTTTCATTAATTGTTTTGACATATATTATAGTTTTGTCTTTAGTTGTTTCGCTTATAAATCTTGTTAAATTCAGAAAACATACCCTATCAGAAATACTAAAGTAATATTTTTAATAGGTACTATATAAAATTCAAAAATTCATATTTGAATTTTATATCAATACAAATAAATATAATTTTAAATATAGATCTTTCGGTTCATGCAGTAAGCATAAATAACTGTTATAATAATACCATAAACAACACTATTGTTTAAAATTCGGTTTTAGAAGGGTGGCGTTTTCAATGATATCATTTTTTTACGCGCCTTAGCTCAAATAAGAAAAATAAAAAAATTGAGCGTATTCCAGAAAATCTTATTGGTGTATATATATCATGCAATCATATGTGCTATACTAGTTGCTATATATTTTCGCTTGATAAACAGGAAGACCAAGCCTGGGTATTTTCAGCACAATGTGCCACTCAATCGAATGATTTTACAAGAATAGAAATTGATAATTGCTGTGTAGAAGATTCTGATATTAAAGCGCTATTCGAAATTCTGAAAAAGAAAAATGACAAAGGCAAAACTTTACTTGAATTTGTAAGAGATTATAAATCTTGTAAGAAATGTAAATTTATAAAGATTTATGATGAAACAACTTATTGCTATAGCTTTTCATACTCAGATTCTACATATGATAGTGCAAGTGTTGAGCCCGATAAAGAAATAATACAATTCTTTTATAGGCTTGCTGATAAATATCATAATAAAGTAGAGTAATATTTGATATTTTCTTAATCAGATTTTAAAGCTTTTAAACAATAATATAAAAATCTTAAAATTTATTTAATAGGGGGAACTGTAATGAGTATTTTTGACAAAATAAAAAAAGATACTATGGGAATGGTAAATTCAGCCGTTTCATCTGTTGGCAATAAGCGAGAGAAGTTTACATTTTCTGCACTTCCTGAAAGCTTGGAGCAAATGCAGGCACTTCCTGAAGCAAGCTTGGATTCTCCATATAAAACAGCAGCTCTTACAGTATGTGCTTTATGTGCATATGCAGCGGATAAACAAATCGGAACAGAAATGCTTAACTGGTTAAGAGGTCCTCGTCCACTTAATGGAGCAGATATTTCTTTCATTAATGACCGATTCAGAGATGGAAAAACTTATATTCCTTTTTCATATTTTGCGGGAGCTACCCCTGATAATGACTATACACCTACACAGCCTTTCACGATTACAATAGAGAGTAATCAGTATTCCAATGCAGAACAAGGTTATATGAAATTGTTTATCCCGTGTGGAGGCGCAGATAGTCCAAGACCTATTAAGCTTCGTATGAAAGGTGATGGAAGATGGTTTTTGTGGGAGCAATATTTGCTGACAGGAATCAGAGAACCGAAGTCTGCTGACCCTTGGGCGTAAATATAATACTATTGAAAGGAGAACGCATATGGATATTATTGGAAAATGGAAAGTTAAAGAACTTGGTTTAATGCAGCTAGGAGATATGAGTATGAAAATGTTTACTCCTGCTGAGATTGAAAACCTTGAAGATAATGAAGATTACCTACAATTCGTTTCATCAATATATAATTTTTCAAATGACGGCAAGTTGGATATTCTTCTTGAGGTTCCTAAAGAGTTATTAGAAAAAGCCAAGAAGGAAGGTCTTGAAGTTAAGGACAATGTTGTTATTATAGAATCAACAGACTGGAAAGAGGAAAACGGTGAATATTTCTATAATACTCATATAGAGGGCGAGACTTTAGGAGAGAAAGTTTCACCTTATAATAAAATTAATGTTGACGGAGATTGCCTTATAATGGATATGCTGTTCTGTAAAATAATTCTTGAAAGAGCATAATGAATCTCCATTTATAAATTATTTTGATTATTTCAAATATTTGCCCATAAATCACTTTTAGAGCATATTTACTAAATCCACAAGTAGGATATTTAGTAAATATGCTCTACTTTTTTATCTGTAGGTTCTTTTTCTATTACCAATTTTTATTATAGAGCCTTATCTTAATACATAAGCCAAATAAAATTTAAAATAAATTTTGTAAAATTTTAGATTTTTCTTGACAATTTTGAGATACAGTGGTAAAATGTATATCGAAAGTTAAATTACTATTAATTTTAATTAAGTGATTTAGCTTATCTTAAAATAAAGAGGTCATATGTATGAAAAAATTTTTAAAGACAACAACAGCACTTGCATTTGCCGCACTTGTAGCTACATCATCGCTTATGGTTTATGGAGCGGGTAATTATACACTCAAAGTAAACCACACAGATTATGTTGATTTACATGAGCAATATAATATTAAACCACAAAACTTTATGAGAGTCTTTTATGACTATGGTACTACCAATCCTTATGATGATGCAAGAGCAACAACCGAAATGAATAGTACAAGCAAATTAAGTGTAACTGCAAAGGTCTATTTGACTGATAATGCAGGACATGAACGTAGTTCAGGCAATAATGAACAAGGTTCAACTTCACCTGTCCATAGTGGCGAAGCATATCTAAGTGGAATTGATTATGCTAAATATGTAAAGCATGAGGGATATAAGAAAGAGATTGGCACAAAAGTAGCAGATGGATACGTTTATAGATATAGACAAGTTAAATAATTATGAAAACTATTAAACTCATATTTTCTCGAATTAGTTTTTATTTTCTTTCTAATAAACTAATTTTTATTATGTTTCTTTTAGGTGGAATTGTTTGTTCCACCTCGTTTATATACTTTTATGGGAATCAGCTTTCTACAAAAAAATCTGAAGTCAGTACAGATTCATCTTATTATACATATACATTAAAATTTGATGAACCTGCTTCTTATTATGAAATTAAAAACAGTAGTCTGCTTAATTCTGAAATAATAGAAGATGTTATGGCTGTGCATTACTTATTACTAGATGATTTACCCAAAGAATTTAATAAAAATAATTACATTGATTATTATCTTCGTGTATGTACACAAATAAATAACAAGCATAAATTATTTAGTAAAATGGGACGTTCAGAGTTTTATGATGAAGAAATTAAAAACGGAAAAAATGTAATAATTCTTCCTAACTGTGATGATATCTTTTCATTGGCACAAGGTGATACAGTAACGCTCAGTGGCAGAGAATATGAAGTTATCGGTGTAAATACTTTTATAGACAATTTCTATATTCCTTCTAATACATTTGACAAATGTGGATATTCGATTGATGAGATAACCATATACACAACTGAAAGAATGAGTAGAACAGAAAACAGTCAATTTATAGCCAATCTTCATGCTGAGTTTCCTCAAAGCGATTTAATTGAATCACCGTCTGAATCTTACAAAGCAGCCGATAGTTATTTTATTGGTGATTTTTTCTTAATCATGTGCGAATTTATAATTTCTGCTTTATCTTTTATGTTTTTAATCAAGTTCTTAATCGATAAAAGTAATCTGGAAAATATCATCTATTTAATTGTGGGAGCTACCAAAAGAAAATTATTTTTAATTTTAATTTTAGAAAATATTATCATTTCAGGTATTATTGGAATAATATCTATTGCAATTCACTTAATTACATATAATCAGTTCTTTGTGTATTTTAATGTCTATGAAGGATTGCAATATTCAATTATGGATTATATAATTATTTTTATTAGCATAATAATTCTTTCATGCATTACAGCGATACCATTTATAATTAGTTGTCTAAAAAATTCAATTATCATAAATAAAAATAAATATAATTAGTATTTGGAGTGGAACTAATGAAAACATTAAAATTGATTTTTGAAATTTTTACAAACAATAAAATTACTGCAATAATAATATCTATAATATATATTTTTGTATTATTTATAGCTAATAATTCTTTTGGAATGTATAGATATATTGTATACACAGAAGATATATTCAAAACCACCGAAACGACAGACAGCTTTTACTGTATGCCTAATTTAGTTACTGCAGAAATGGTTAATTCAAGTTCCATGGATCCATGGGGAGATTATATAAATAACGTCGAAAATAATGCAAGAAAATATAAAGCATATGTTCCGTTTACTAAAGTTAAATATTTCAATTCTGATTTTAATGGAGTAAGAATAAAAAGTTATATTTACACAACAGATATGATTGAAAAATATCAATTTAATCTTAAAAATGGCAGTTGGAATAATATGCAAGAGCAAAGTAGTGATTATTTTAATGTTATTGTATCAGGAATTTACTTTGATTATCTAAATATTGGTGATATTGCAGAAATTGAGTTGCCAAATTATTTTGATTCAAGTACAAAAAAAATTAAAATAAAAGTGGCTGGTAAACTTGCTGAACCATATACTGTACCCTCGTTTAATACAAGTGGAACAGATATAAATACATATGATTTGTATCAAAAATTAGAAAATGGTTTAATTTTTGTGGAGTCGAGTCGTTTGACAAAAGTATTTAAAAGTGTGAATAATTGCCCGTTAACTGCCGAAAACTTTATTGCTTCCTATAAATCTAATTCTTCAGAAGCAGAAAGAAAAGAATACCTTAATTATTTTACAAAACAATTTCGTGTTACTGACTATGATAATATTATAAAAAATACAGATAAAGTAATCGCACTTTCTTTTAGAAGAAGATTACCTACTCCTTTATTTATGCTGTCTATTATGACAGTTGCACTTATAAGTATATCAGTTCTTTTTGTAAACAAGAAGATAAGAGAACATTCCATATACTATCTCTGTGGTTGTAACAGAAGAAAAAGCTATTTTATAATTTCTTGTGCTATTGGTTTGATGGGCTTGCTGGGTGGTTTATTGAATATCCTATTTATAGTGAACTATGATTTCTTGACAAGCAACGGAATTATCAATATGTCCGATGGCTTAATATATGACGGTCAGACCGTACTGTTTACTTTGCTTTATGCTTTGGCAGTTTCGGCAGTATCTGTAATTATTTCTATATTGGTTTTCAGAAAGAGTTCTCCAATAGAAATATACAGAAAGTATGAATCATAACAAATGAAAGGATATAATGATATGCTTATAAAAACTGAGAATCTTACCAAAAAGTATAAACTTGGCAAAGAAACCTTCGTTGCTCTTGATAAGGCTAATCTTGAGATAGAGGACGGCGAGTTTGTTGCTATACAAGGAACATCTGGTGCAGGTAAATCTACTCTGCTACATATTCTTGGTTGCCTTGATGATGCAGATGACGGAAAATATTATCTTAATGGTGTAGATGTTTTTTCTTTAAATGACCGCAAAACTGCCAAGCTCAGAAATGAAAAGATTGGTTTTGTGCTTCAAGACTTTTCCCTGATAAACCATAAAAAAGTCGGATTTAATGTTATGCTTCCGCTCTATTTTAACCACACTCCAAACCGCCAAATGAAAGAAATGGCTCATAAGGCACTTGAGGCGGTTGGAATAGATAAGCAATTTGATAAAAAAGCAAATCAGCTTTCTGGTGGTCAGAGACAGAGAGTAGCAATAGCAAGAGCAATAGTTAATAATCCATCTGTAATTTTTGCAGATGAACCAACAGGCGCATTGGATTCCAAAACCTCAAAAGAAGTTATGAAACTTTTCAGAGATTTAAATAAAAAAGGCATTGCTGTAATTATTGTTACCCACGATGATGAAGTTGCTGATTGCTGTGATAGAAAAATAATCATAAATGATGGAAAGATTATCTATGATAGCAAAAAAGATTCTAACTATATAAAGAAAGAATAAATTATTACTGTTTAAAAATACATATAACCTTTTTTGATATTAGGGGCTGTGAAGAAATGAAGTTTAAGACTTCATTCTTCGCAGCTCCTTTCAATTTTTGCAAAAAAATCCTTCATCGTCTATTTTGAAGTTTACTGCTCTGAATGGATTGTTGCGATACTTTTGGTCAGTTGTTTCTTTTTTAAACATGGATTTTTCAATACTGTGTTCCTGACAATATATGTAATTATTGTATGAGCCGTATCCTGCGCCAGCTGTCGGATACTTCGGATAGAAGCCATATATGCTTTTGAACTTTTCCATTAAAGGCTCAAAGCAATTCATATCGCTTCTGAAATGATTGACATCAACTACTGCGATAATATGGTCAGAAACTAATACCGAATCAGAAATATTTATTATTTCTGAAATAAGCACTGGAAATCTTCCTTATTTTGGACTATAATTAATCGTGGTGTTCTTCACAAACTTATTACACCACAAAAGGCACATAACCGAAAGTGATAACGGTTATGTGCCTTCTTGTTTTTGCAAGGCTGTTTTTTCACAGCCCATTAAATTTCTCTTGTCAGCAACATTAGTAAAAAAAAGTGAGGCGAACAAAGCTCGCATATTTGAGTATAATTGAATGTTAGGCTTTGCCCAAAGGTATTTCGCTCTCTGCGGGGAGCGACCAAAAACTCTGCCTTTGAAAACTGCAAGCTTTTAGTTATCTTAGGAAATTTAGTTAATTGGTAGTTCATTGGAAATCTTTTCGACTGTGTCAATAAACTTCTCTTATAAAAGTGTTATGCGAAAATTGTAGTATTTCGGTAAAGTATAACCTCTGATTATGAAAAAACACACGCAGTCCATTCTTAAAACTGCGTGTGCAAAATTACTAGTTATAAATTATTATTAAAAAATAGTTTCTATGACTTTTAGAGAAGATTCTGGGGAATATTGAAAACGGTCTATGTGTGTACCTTGATAAAAATATTCTGGTAGTGTAGGCGTTCTGTCACTCATAAAGGCGTCAATTATTATAAGCTTAATTTTCATTCGTGAGGGTATAATATTTTTTATGTAAACACTTGCTTGTTGTCCTGCTTCAATATTCGTATGAGTTTCGGCAAGCCCAGCAAGATTCGGTGCAAGCTCTACAAATGCTCCGTAATCCTCAACGGAGCGAATTACTCCCGCAACAGTTTCACCTATAGAGAATTGCTCTGCATTTTCCTCCCAAGTACCCAAAAGTTCCTTGTGGCTAAGAGTTATTCTGCCGTTATCCTTATTCTTGATTATAGTTCGAATATCCATTCCAACAGAGAACCGCTCTTTTGGGTGGTCTATTCTCGAAACAGAAATAGAATCAATAGGCAAGAGCGATACTATTCCACAGCCGATGTCCGCAAATGCTCCAAATGAATCAAGATGTGTAATTTTTGCGTTAATAATATCACCAGGAATAAGTTTGTTAATATAATTCTGCATACAGCGTTCTTGTGCGGCTCGTCTTGAAAGTATCGGAATAAGATTGCCGTCAGAATCTTTCATAAAGTCCTCAACAATAAAGCACACAGGCTTATTTACTCGTGAAATAATCGCAATATCCCTTACAGTGCCTTCTTTTATTCCTATAGCTCCCTCCTCACGAGGGATAATTCCTCTTATTGAGCCAAGCTCGACTATAAGATTATGCGAAGAATCGCAAACAATGGCTCTTGCCTCAAGCATAGTACCTTCTTGCTGTGCGTCCATAAGACCTTGCAGAGAACTTATCTGAAATTTGTTTTCGGGCTTGCTCATAAGCTTGCCTTCGGGATAATATTCTATCATTTTAGGCTTCATTCCTTTCGTGCGGATTATATTAAAAATTTGCTTTCCGCTTACTGCTTTCCTCACATTATATGAGTGCATATTTTTATATATTCCACTAAAACATCAACAAATTATTTTATACTTGCTTTATTCGGCGAGTTGAGATAGAATATATATCAAGGAAATTGTAAAAATATTACTATGGTAATGCCATAATTCAGAAAGGAACTAATTATGAAAAATAAAAGGATAAAAACTATAATAGCTCTTGCTATGATTGCCGCAGCCGTTGCAACAGGCTGTTCAAGCAACGGTTCTACTGAGAATATTTCACAGGCTGAAGGTGGTAATACTTCTTCAGCTTCAAGCTCAACAACAGAATCCAGCAAGGAAACAACAAGTTCTACAAGCTCAACAGATTCATCAGCTATTATCAATAAAGTATTTGTTGAACCAACTGTTTATGATGATAAGGAACACGAAGTCGGTTATCAGCTTGAAAAACCAAAGGTAGGCGATTCTGTAGCTATTATGGAGACCTCTGAGGGTACAATCAAGATAAGGTTTTTTCCAGAGGCGGCGCCTAAGGCTGTTGAGAATTTCGTAACACACGCAAAGGATGGCTATTATAATGGACTTACCTTCCATAGAGTTATCAAGGACTTTATGATTCAGGGCGGAGACCCTCTTGGTAACGGTACAGGTGGAGAAAGTATATACGGAAAGAGTTTTGAGGACGAATTCTCAAATAAGCTCTTTAACATTCGTGGTTCTCTCTCTATGGCTAATTCAGGTCCTGATACTAACGGAAGCCAATTCTTCATCAATCAGAAAGACAATTCCACAAAATTCGATTGGGATAGCCTCTCAAGCAATTTTGAACAATATAAATCTGTTGTGTCAAGTCAATGGGAAAACTATAAAAAGAGTTATCTTGAAACAACATCAGGTAGTGAAGATGATATTCTTACAAGCTATCGTACAGCACTTGCTTCAACCTACGGAAATATAACCGATATGACAAAGGTTACAGATGCTATAAAGAAACTCTATGACGATAACGGTGGAAACATCAATCTTGATGGTGCTTTCAATAATCTTGACAGAGGACACACTGTTTTTGGACAAGTGTATGAGGGAATGGATATTGTTGATAAGATTGCATCAGTAGATGTTGACGATAGCAATAAGCCAAAGAAAGATGTAACAATTAAATCAATCACTATTGAGGAATATAAGGACTGATTTGATATAAAATAAATCTCATAAGGAGGATTTTAAAATTATGAGTAATGTACTTCACCCAGTTGTAACAGAATTTGAAAGATTGCTTAACAGTGACGAAATTCTAATGGCAGATTTTTATGCAGACCGTTGTGGTCCTTGCAGAATGCTTGCACCGATTATCGAAGAAATCGCAGACGAATATGATGGCAAGGTTACTGTTGTAAAGATAGATGTTGATGGTGACGGCAGAGAGCTTGCATATAAGTTTGGAATATCAAGTATACCAACAGTTATGTTCTTTAAAGATGGCTCTGAATATACAAGAGAAATAGGCTATATGCCAAAGGAACATTACACTGCAATTCTTGAGGATATGCAATAATTTCATAATAAAATACGCTATAACTCAAATAGAAGAGTTATGGCGTATTTTTACTTGAATTGTATGAAGATTTATAATATTAAATATTTTATAGCATTAACCATTCTTAAATAAGCATTTGGCTGAAGATGACAACCATCAGGAGAATCGTTTTCATCAAGAAAACCATATTCATTCTTGAGATAGCTATTAACATTAAGATAGCTTGCATTATGTTCTTTTGCAACCTTTTGTATAAGCTTATTGAATTTTGCAATAGCTTCACTATTCATACCGTCTTCACCTTTAGCTTCAAGACTTTGAGTTATTGGAGTAATAGATAATAAGTATATTTTTGCATCAGGTAATTTTGAGTGTATTTCATCAACGAGCTCGGCATAATCATCTGTAAAAATATCGGGATATGACCAACCAACTTCATTCATACCAAACATTATAAAAATTGTTTTATAGTCTTTGGATAACATTTCATCAAGCATAGGCTTTTTGTGTTTATCAAGCTTTTGGTCGAAAACAGTTGCAACATTCATTCCGATATATGAATAAACATCAGCATTATCTACCAGTTCATATTCATCTAAATCTCCAAAAAGAGAATTACCTAAAAAAGCATAATTACTATCAAAAGTTATATTTGTTTCTGGAATTTTAGTTTTGTTGCTTACACTATCCGCAGAAAGTTTATCATGTTTAGATTCAGCTTTGGATTCTAGATTAGGTTCAGCATTAGAACTTATTTTAGATTCGGCTTTGGATTCTGGATTAGATTCGGCATTAGAACTCATTTTAGATTCAGCTTTGGATTCTAGATTAGATTCGGCATTAGAACTCATTTTAGATTCGGCTTTGGATTCTGGATTAGATTCAGCATTAGAACTCATTTTAGATTCAGTTTTGGATTGGATTTTACTACTTGTTTCAGTATTTTCCTTTCCGCAACCAACAAATGAAAGTAATATGGATATTGCAAAAACTACTGCAAATGATTTCTTCATTAATATACACACCTTTATTTAAATTCTCTTAAAAAATTATACACCTACTCTCATGATAAATCAACAGATAAAGAGATAATAATAGTTGTGTAAAAATTTAATATTTAATATTGCTTAATAAAAAATTCTAAAGTAATAAATCATTCAGCATTTATACAATAAGCTATTTTGAAAAAGATAAAAATGTACAAGTAACGGCTCTTTTTAATATGAAATTTATACTGCATATTGTGCTTTTATTCTATAAAATGGCAATAAATTTCTTGACTTAGACTAAATAAAATATTATAATGTTATCAACGACAAAAAAGCAAAAGTTTCGTTAATATTTTTTTGCTTTAATTAATAAGGAGTGTTCATAATGCAACAAATAGTATGCCCTAAGTGTAAAGCCCGAGTGGATGCAAGTCTTAATTTCTGCCCTGGGTGTGGTTCAGCTCTTCCTTTACCTAATTCTCGTGGTGGAAATTCTGGCGGAAAGCTAACTCAGGTTAACCAGCAACATGTAGCTAATGCTATTCTTAATGAAGGAAAAAAGAAAGAGAATCCTAAGGTTTCATTGGCTGTGGGTGTTATTACAGCAGTTCTTGTTATAGGTGTTATAGCATATCTTATTATTAGTGCTGGCGGTTCATCGTCTGTAACTCCAACAGTTGCAGATTCTATTAATGCAAGTAATGTCGAATCTTCAAATCAGGTTCCTGAATCTTCAGATTCAGCTATTGTTCCAACAACTGAAAGTTCCCAAGAATCAACAACAGAGAATTCAACAGAGGTTTCAGAAGAAAATCCTGAAGAAAGTATGGCAGAACCTGTTGCTTCAGAAGTGGTTATTACAGCTGAAAAGCCAGATGACTGGTCAGATATATATGTATATGTTTATACAGATGATATGTTTAAGAATGCAAACTGGCCAGGTGAAATTATGACAGCTAATGGAGATGGCACATATTCTTACGCTATTTCAAGTTCATTTGCTGATAAGAATACATTTCTCGTCTTCTCAACATCACAGCTTAACAAAGGTGCTAAGTTGTCAAAGCAGTTCCCTTATATGAGCGACAATGGATATAGTCTTAGTGAAAAGAATACTTTCACAGTAAGCGATTTTGAAACTTATGCAAATGAGAAAGCTAATAAGTAAAATTGAATAAAAACACAAATAATGCTGACTTCGTTTTTCAAGCGGAGTCAGCTTTGTTTTTACATTTAACACAATATTTGTTATAAAAATTGATATATTCGGATATAAGAAGTAAGATTCATTATATCTTGTTTGTTTCTGCGTGTATCTTATATTATTTTTAGTATATTTATTCATTAACATTCTATTTACTTATTAAAAAATTCTGAATTTTTTGCTACCTATTCTTGAAATGTTATTAAATTTTTTGTAATATGTTTTATTTGATAATAAAATTAAGAGGTAAAATATGATAGTAATTTTATGTTTAGATGATAAAAATGGAATGATGTTTAATAATCGCAGGCAGAGTAAAGATAAATTTGTTATTCAAGATATTTTAAAGCTTGTAAACGGAAAGAAACTTTTTATCAGCTCGTATTCTGAAAGCCTTTTTCAGGGCTTAGAATCTAAATTGATTATTGATAATAATTTCTTAAACAATGCAGCTGAAGAAGATTATTGCTTTGTTGAGAATAATAATTTGAAAGATTTTTCTGAGAAAATAGAAAAAATCATAGTATATAAATGGAATAGAATATATCCAAGTGATTTGAAACTGGAAATTACTATTCAAGAGTGGAATTTAATAGGTAGATTTGAATTTGTGGGAAATTCACATGATAAAATTACAAGAGAGGTTTATGTAAAATGAGAAAAAGATTTATTTCGTTAGCTTTGTTAGTAATATTCTGTTTTAGTGTAAGTGCCTGCTCTTTTAAAGATGAAAGTGTGGTTTCTTCAAAATCTATTTCGGTTTCTGATATACCAGAATATAGCAATTCCGCTTACATAAAGATAGATAATAATATTCCATCGTTTAAAGACTCTGAGATGACAACAAAATCTTTTGAGAAATACAGTGAGCTTGACAATCTAGGAAGATGCTCTGTTGCATATGCTTGTGTTGGTAAAGATATTATGCCAGCAGAAAAAAGAGGGACGATAGGTTCAGTTAAGCCGTCCGGTTGGCATACTGTTAAATATGATTGCATTGATGGCAAATATTTATATAATCGTTGCCATTTAATTGGTTATCAGCTTACTGGTGAAAATGCAAATATTAAAAATCTTATTACTGGAACAAGATATTTAAATGTAGAGGGAATGTTACCGTTTGAAAATATGGTAGCTGACTATGTAAAAGAAACTGATAATCATGTACTTTATAGAGTAACTCCGATATTTGAGAGAGATAACCTTCTTGTGTCTGGTGTACAAATGGAGGCTAAATCTGTTGAAGATAATGGCGATGGAATAAGCTTCAATGTTTATTGCTATAATGTTCAGCCTGACATTGTAATAGATTATAAAACAGGTGAAAGCTGGGAAGTAGGAAATGAAAAATCTATATCTGAATCAGATACTAGAACTTACATATTGAATACAAATACTAAAAAATTTCATTTAAAAAGCTGTTCGTCTGCAAAAAATCTTCCAGATAAGAATAGGGAAGAGTATAGCGGAAATAGAAATGATTTAATCTCTAAAGGTTATGAACCTTGTAAAAAATGTAACCCTTAATATAAAAAATTAACTCTCAGATTACGAATCTGGGAGTTTTATTGTATATAATTGCCAATAAAAGCTTAAAAAGTATATTACTTTTGTGATATAAATAACGAAATTGTTAAAAAATATTTCAAAAGGTTGCAAATTTGTTACAAATAGGATATAATCGTAACATAAGTTAAATATTCTGAATTGATTTCAAACAACAAAAGCGATTTTGGAGGTTACTTACTTATGTCGTTTATCCAATTATCACGAAAAAGAATTTTAGCAATTGTAATTGCTTTTTCTATTTTAATTATTTCAATAATAGTCCCACCATATGTTTCTGCTGCGAATAATGTACCAAGTAATATGTTAAATAATGTATTTCTTAATGCACTTGAATATACAGGATATGATGTTCAAAGGCAAATTTCTAACGGAACAATTTATAGAAACTATGGTTCAAGTGGAACACCAAATAGTGTTACAAGTAACATTCCATATAGTCTTAGTGCTATAGCAAGTGGCCTTGAAACGACAAACTCAGGTAAACCTAATATAAGACATTTTGAAAATTATGGTTTATGTTGTGGTTCATATGTCAGTTATGTTTATTATAATTATCTTCCTAATGTAGCAAAAATAAGTACATCAAATCTTGCACAGCCTTATAGCAAGTGTAGTGTAGAAAGCTGGGAAACAGCTATAAGAAAGTGGATTGATAATGGTACTGGCAAAAACATAGGATTTACACAGAATAGTAACGGTTCTTTGAAAACATCTTCTGATATTCCGATAGGCTCAGTTGTTATTTTCAAAAGTAGTAGTTATCGTTATGCACATGTTGCAGTTTATGCTGGCTATTATAATGGAAAACATTTTATAACACACTGTGGTGGCGATGAAGGTCCTTGTATTCAAGCAATAGATAGTCTTTATCTTTATGCTGGACAGAGTGTAAAGCTTATAGTTGCACCAAACTTATATAATAATGTTAAGCTTAATAAATCAAGTCTTACCCTTGGAAAAGGCGAGTCTTATACAATTAAAGCAAATGGTAATGCAACTTGGTCATCGAGTAATAAAAATATTCTTACAGTTAGCAATGGAAAGATTACAGCTAAGAATACAGGCACAGCTATGATAGTAGCAAAAGGTTTGAATGGCTCAAAAGCAAATTGTATGGTTACTGTAAGAAATGCTCCGAATTCTATATCATTAAATAAAACAAATCTTACTTTAGGAATTGGTGAAACTTACGATTTAGATAGCAGTTTACCAAAGAATACAGCATCATTTAGTGTTAAATATAGCTCAGATAATAGTTCTACTGCAAGTGTTGTTTCAGCAGGAGGCTTAGTTACAGCTAAAAAAGAAGGTACAGCAACGATTACAGCTACAACTTATAATGGCAAAAAGGTAAATTGTACAGTTACAGTTAAAAAAGCTCCAAAGACTATGAGCCTTAACAAAACTAAAATCACTTTGGGAGTAGGGGAAACCTATGACCTTGATAGCTATTTGCCAAGCGGAACAGCTGCACACAGCATAAAATACACTTCAAATAATAGTAACTTAGTAAGTGTTGTTTCGGCTGGAGGCTTAGTTACAGCTAAAAAAGAAGGTGTAGCTAATATTACAGCGATAGCCTATAATGGCGTAAAGGTTCAATGTACTGTCACTGTTAAGAAAGAGCCTAAAAAACTTTCACTTAATAATACAGAACTTGAATTAAATATAGGAGAAAAGTTTGACCTTGATAGTGCAGTACCAAATGGAACTGCTGCATATCATGTATATTATTCTTCAAATAATTCAAACACAGCAAGTGTTGCAAAATATGGTGGTTTAGTAACTGCTATGAAAAAGGGTGAGGCTAAAATCACAGCTGAGGCTTATAACGGAGTTAAGATTACTTGCTATGTAAATGTAGTTGATAATATTGATTCAGAAATAGGGTAAACATAGTTCGCATTTTTAAACAAATATTTAGGCAAACTAAAATGGCATAGATTTTAAAATCTATGCCATTATTTATGTATTTTTATGTATTCAGTATTTTAAAAATTAGATGCTGATTTCGTGAGCAATATTGAAGAGCTTTGTATTGAACTGCTTCTTCATTGCAAGAGCCTCTGAAATATCATAATCAACAATGTGATTATCCTTCATTACAACAACTCTATTGCTTTGACCTTCTTCAAGAAGTTCAACAGCTCTATAACCCATACGGCTTGCAACAACTCTATCTCTGAGAGTTGGAGAGCCACCACGCTGAACATGGCCAAGAACAGTTCCTCTTGTTTCAATTCCTGTCTGAGCTTCGATTTCCTTAACGATACCATCAATACCGCCAATACCCTCAGCTACAACGATGATGAAATGCTTTTTGCCTGTTTCACGATTCTTGAGAAGAACATCAATAACATCTTTCTTAAGGTCATAAGGAACTTCAGGAACAAGGATAGCACTTGCACCGATAGCAATACCAACCTCAAGAGCAATATCTCCACATCTTCTGCCCATAACCTCAACAACACTACATCTGTCATGAGATTGTGCAGTATCACGAATTTTATCAATCATTTCCATAGCTGTATTCATAGCTGTATCGAAACCGATTGTATAATCACTACTAGAAATATCGTTATCAATAGTACCAGGAACACCTATACATGGAATACCTTCGCCTGTAAGGTCTCTTGCACCTCTGAATGAACCGTCACCACCAATAACAACAACACCATCAATGCCAAGTTTTCTGCAGTTATCAGCAGCCTTTTTTACGCCTTCCTTAGTATTAAACTCTGGACTTCTTGCTGTATAAAGAACAGTACCACCCTTGCTTAAAATATCGGAAACACTTCTAAGATTCATTTCAAATACATCGCCGTTAAGAAGGCCATTATAGCCTCTACGAACACCATAAACTTTAATACCCTTACTTAAAGCAGCTCTTGCAACCGCTCTTACGGCTGCATTCATGCCTGGAGCATCGCCGCCACTTGTCAATACTGCAATGGTCTTTGCCATTATCAAAACCTCCAATTTCAGATAAAAAATTACCTACTCATATTATAATACACCTTGATGTAAATAATCAAGTACATAATCAATAAATTTACAAAAAAAACAGACAAATTTAATTTTATATACTTCTGAATATATTTATAATTGCTTTGGAATTATGATATTTATTGGATTTTTGAAAATTGAAGATATTTTTAGACAATTTCATACAAATATTCATTTACAGCTTTCCCCTTGCATAAGGAGAAAACTCGTTATATAATATTGTTTATAAAGAATAGGTATTACCTATAATAAATCAAATTGTAGTCTTTAATTTATTTATGAAAATACCAACTAAAATATAGAAAGGGGTTTGTATGAAAAGAATTTTTGATTCTATCTGGAATTATATAAAAAAAACAGATAAATGGTTTTGGATTTTAACAATGAGTGCATCTATATACGGCTTTCTTTTAATTTATAGTCAGCAAAGAAGTGGTGGTACTAACTTTCTTAAAACTCAGATTATAGCCGTTGGAATAGGATATATCGTTGCTGTGTTCATATCTTGTATAGATTATAGATTCTATGGTAAGGTATGGTGGATTTTTGCGGTTGTGGCACTTTCGCTGACAATACTTGTATTTTTTATTGGTATACAGATTGCAGGAACTGATGATGTGGGTTGGATTAAAATTGGAAGTATAACATTTCAACCGTCCGAACTAACTAAAATATGCTTTATTATAACATTCGCTAAACATATTTCGGTTTTAGTTAAATATGATAAGCTGAAAAGCTTTTTCGGTGTCATGACACTTGTATGTCATGCAGCAATACCTATTTTACTCATTCATATGCAAGGTGATGATGGAACCGCACTTGTATTTGGCTTTATGTTTTTGATAATGACCTTTGCAGCAGGTGTTCAGCTTAGATATTTTATATCATTTTTATTAGTAATATGTGTATCCGCTCCTTTATTTTATACTAAGATTATGAATGATGACCAACGAAACAGATTGTTAGTGCTATTTAACCTTGATGATAATAGCTTAACAACTTATGGTTGGCAACAATATCAAGGCAAGGTTTCTATTGCATCAGGTGGTCTTTTTGGCGAAGGATATATGAATGGTCCGAGAGTTGCAAAAGATATTGTTCCATATCAGGAGAATGATTTTATCTTCACTGTTGCTGGTGAAGAGTTTGGATTCATTGGCTGTACAATTCTTTTGCTGATACTACTTTTTATTGTTATAAAAACTATGAGAGATGCACATCTTGCTGATGATACATTTGGCAAAATGATTTGTTACGGTTTCTTCTCAATTATTGCTACTCAAACCGTTATAAATATAGGAATGGTTCTTGGAATTTTTCCAGTTGTTGGAATAACACTTCCTTTCTTTAGTTCTGGAGGAACATCTGTTATGTGCCTATACTTTGGAGTAGGACTTGTACAAAGTGTATATATGCACCGAGAAAATAGTCGTTCGTTGAGCAAACTTCATAGAAACCAAGTTTAATACTTAAATAGTAAAACAGGTACAACTCATTTTAGGGTTGTACCTGTTTTTAATTGTATTATTATTTATTATCCCAAAGCACTACATTTCCGTTTTCAAGCGTTTTTTTCATATCAATTATTCGCTGGTTACTTGAGCCTCTAAAACATAGTGAAATATCATAAAGGTTTTCTATAAAAGGACCGTCAACTAAAACATCTATATTTGCAAGAAGTTCATCTGTAACTTCGCATCTCCAATAGCCTTCTTTTTGTAATTCATTTTCAAGTGTACAACCGGTATAGAACCATATTGTCTTATTAGGCAATTCTTTTCTGATACGCTTTATGAATGGCAAAATTTCTCTTTGATTTCTGACTTCAAAAGGTTCTCCGCCAAGCACTGTTAAACCATTTATATAAGACTTTGAAAGTGATTCTATAATTTCATCTTCTGTTTCTTTTGTAAATGGATTGCCGTAATTGAAATCCCATGTTTCACTATTGAAACAATTCTTGCAATGTCTTGTACAACCTGAAACGAAAAGTGAAACTCTAATTCCTATACCGTTTGCAATGTCGGTTTTTTTTATATTGCCATAATTCAAAGCCATCACCACTTTTAAAGTATTATAGATAAATTATAGCACATTCAGTTAAAAAAATAAAGCAATTTATTTGACATATATAGTTTACAAGAGGTACGCAAGTATCATCAGTTGCATCAGATTTTATATGCTCTGCTTTTTTACTTTTTATCTGTGAACTCTTTTTCTACCACAACCTTTATTAGATAGTCTCTTTTTGTAGATAAGTGTTCTTTTAAATAATTTTATAAAGTTTTTTTATTATTCTACATTTTTATCATATATGATTTTCAAACCTTTTAAAAGTAAGTCGTTATCGAATATGATTTTGTGCTTACAGAATGGAATTATTGTTTCTGAAAGACCACCAGTTGCAACTATTGTTGCTGTCTTACCAAGTTCTTCCTCAAAGCGGTCAATCATACCATCAATCATAGAGGCATTACCATAGAGAATACCACTTTTCATACTATCGGCCGTATTAGAGCCAATTACCTTTTTAGGCTTGGTAAGACTTATTCCAGAAAGATTAGATGCCATTTGAGTGAGGGCATCAAGAGAAATTTTTACTCCTGGATATATTATTCCGCCAAGATGTTCACCAAGCTCATTTATTGCGCAGAAAGTAGTTGCGGTACCCATATCAATGACAATTATAGGCTTTGGATATTGTGCAATAGCTGCAACAGCACCAACAACTCTATCACTGCCAAGCTGTGCAGGATTATCAAGCTTTATATTAAGACCAGTTTTTATTCCAGGGCCAACAACTAAAGGCTCATGAGAAGTCACAGCTTTAACTGCACCATAAACTGCATTATTTATTGCTGGAACAACGCTTGAAATAATTGCACCATCAATTTTTTCAGGATCTATTTTATGAAGCTTAAGAATATTATTTATACTAATTGCGTATTCGTCTTGTGTAGCCTGTTTGTTTGTTGTAATGCGTGAAACAAAAAGTATTTTTTCTTCAATGCAGCCAAGAACTATATTTGTATTTCCAATATCAATAGCAAGTATCATTATTTTTCATTTCCTTTTTCTAAAATATCGACTTCAAGTCTGTTATATGGAATGGTAATTTTACGCTCATCAAATGAATATTTGACTTTTTCAGGGATATAATATCGCAATGCCCAATAATCTTCTGGACGACACCAAACCTTTACAATAAGATTTATTCCGCTCTCGCCGTGACTATCTACACCTACAACAGGAGGTTCAGGTTCAGAAAGAATCCTATTATCTGAATTTATTATTTCCATAATGGCATCTCTTGCTTCAACAATGCTATCATTATAGGAAATAGAAAATGGTAAATCAAGTCTGCGACAACCCTCAACATTATAATTTATTACATTATTTGAGGTTACACGAGAATTTGGAAGTATAATTTCTTTTCCGTCAAAGGAAATCAAAGTGGTATACATCATTTCGATTTTATGTACAGTACCCTCTAAACCCTCTGTTGAAAGGTAATCGCCAACTTTGAAAGGCTTGTTTATAATAATAAGAACGCCACTCGCAATATTTGCCATACTATCTTTTAGGGCAAGACCTATCGCAACAGTAGCAGTGCCTATAACAGTTATAATAGAGGTCATATCAATTCCGAGAGTACCTAAAGCACAAATTATTATAAGAATTTTTAAAACAACACTTATCATAGAGCCTAAGAATGATTTTACAGTTGGCTCAACCTTGCCTTTTTTCATTGTTTTCATAATAAGTTTAGTTATGTACTTTGCTAATAAAAAGCCTACACCTATAATGATAATTGAAGTTATAAGCTTTGGTAAAAAAGCAAGTATCCAATCACCTGCGGCGTGCAGCCATTTATCAAGTTGACTTAGTTGTTGTTCTATGTTTTCCTCTGATATGGTATTATCAAGAAAATTCATATAATATCTCCTTTCATTATTTTAACTGAACATAAAAATTATATCACCTTTCAAATAAAAATCAATAGCTATGAAATTCAGCATATCTATTGTTTTTCGGTGCTGATTTTTGTTATAATATTATTATGATTATACATAAAAAGGAAGAATGGAGTAATGAACGAAAAAGAAATTTCAGAAATCAGAAGAAGATTTCGTCATGATAAAAGTAATATACAGAAAATTCGTGGTTGTTATGTAAATGAAAAAGGAGAGATTATTTCAGAATTTGACCAGTCGCTTTCGCTTATGTCGGAGGCTGACAGCGAATCTCTGCTTAAAATCATTAAGAAAACTCTTTCAGGTTCAATCGGTAAAAATCTTATTGATATAGAATTTACCACTCAACAGGTTTGTGACAGTGAAGAACATAAATTACTTATGGATTTGCGTGAAACTGAACTTGAAAATGATGATTTAGTTCAACAGTTATATGAAAAAATCATAAAGACAATTAAGTTTGATGGTAATTATCTTATATTACTCGCCTTTGATAAATATGATATACCTGTTATCAGAAAGGATGGTTTTGGCAAAGAGGACGAATCTGATGAAATATTTGCTTATTATCTTTGCAGTATTTGTCCTGTTAAACAAATAAAATCTGCACTTGGTTTTTATGCAAGCGAAAATGAATTCAGAAATATAAGACAGGATTATGTAGTTTCTGCTCCTGAACTTGGCTTTATGTTTCCTGCATTTGATGATAGAAGTGCTAATATTTATAATGCACTTTACTATACTAAAAATACAAGTGAAAGTCATAATGATTTTACAGACGCAATTTTTCATACTGAACCGCCTATGCCCGCAACTATTCAGATGGAAACCTTTCAAAATGTTATTGCTGAATCAGTTGAGGAAGATTGTAGTTTTGATTTTATGCAAGCGGTTCACACAACCTTTACTGAAATGGTTGATGAACATAAGGAGTATAAAAAAGAAGAGCCACTTGTGCTTACAAAAAGTACAATTAAAGATGTATTCAAGGCTTGTGGTGCATCACCTGAACATATAGAGGCTTTTGAAGAAAAATTTGATGAAAGTTTTGGCGAAGAGGCTCAGATAACACCAACCAATATTGTAGACACCAAACATTTTGAAATAAAGACAGCTGATGTTAAAATTCAAGTTAGCCCAGATAGAAGTCATCTTATTGAAACAAAGATTATAGATGGCACAAAGTACATAATGATTCGTGCAGAAGGTGGAGTAGAAGTAAACGGAGTTAGCATCCACTTTGATGAAAAAAATACAGATAATGTAGAAACTGAATAAATTTAAAATATGCACTTCTATACAAGCCCCCTTTAGCATAAATATTACAAAGGGGTGATTAAGCTTGGAAAAGTTAAAAGCGTATTTGATTTATTCGTCAACTTTAATAGGAATATTTTTGTTTGTGTTCCTTGTTTTCAATGCGTTTGAAAAGGTTGCTGATGAAGCAGTTTCTGCAGAGATTTCTGAAAAAGAGCTAATCGTGGTTATTGATGCGGGTCATGGCGGTGAGGATAGCGGAGCTGTGGCAAATTCTGTTCTTGAAAAGGATATAAACCTTGAAATCGCCTTGAAACTCAGAGATATGCTCAAAGCTTCTGGAATAGAAGTTAAGATGATTCGTGAAAGCGATGTTTCTATATATGACACAGCCTCAGGAACTATTCGAGAAAGAAAAGTTTCTGATTTGAAAAATCGTGTAAAAATCGTAAATAATAATAAAAAGAATATTCTTGTAAGTATACATCAAAATAAATTTGAACAGAGTAAGTATAGTGGTGCTCAGATGTTTTATTCAACTAATAATGATAAAAGTCAAATTCTTGCAGAAAATATTCGCAAGTCTATTACTGGATTGATTCAACCAGAAAACAAGCGAGAGCTTAAAAAGGGCGGAAGTGATATTTACTTATTAAATAAGGCGACTGTGCCAGCAGTAATTGTTGAGTGTGGTTTTATTTCAAATGAGGAAGAAGCTAAAAATCTTTCAAATGAGGAATATCAAAGTAAAATAGCTTTTGCGATATATTGCGGAATATTGGAATATAAAAATAAAAACTAAGTTAAGGTGATAAATTTGGCAGGAAAAGTTAAAAGCTTATATGTTTGCTCGGAATGTGGCTATGAAACTGCAAAATGGCTTGGGAAATGCCCATCTTGCGGAGAATGGAATACCCTTAATGAAGAAATTCGTGAAACTACTAAATCGGGTGTAGTTAAGCCTGAAAAGCGGATGTCTTCGTCATATTCTAAGCCTTTGAGGATAAATGAGATTTCAACAGATGATGAGCAGAGATATTTTACAGGCTCAAAAGAGCTTGACAGAGTTCTTGGTGGAGGAATTGTAAAGGGGTCTCTTGTTTTGCTTGGTGGTGACCCTGGCATAGGTAAATCTACAATTCTTTTGCAAATATGTAATCATCTTGGCAGAATGTTAAAGATACTATATATTTCGGGTGAAGAATCACGAAGACAAATTAAGCTTCGTGCTATGCGTCTTAATGTTGATAGCGATAATCTTTATGTTCTGACTGAAACTGATGTAGAAGTTGCCGCTGAATATATTCGCTCGGAAAAGCCTGACCTTGTAATGATAGATTCAATACAAACTATGAATTTTACAGAGCTAAGTTCATCTCCTGGAAGTGTTACACAGGTAAGAGAGTGTACTAATATTCTTATGCGAACAGCTAAGACTCTTGATATTCCTGTGATTATAGTTGGTCATGTAAATAAAGATGGCGCCATAGCAGGACCTAAGGTTCTTGAACATATTGTTGATGCAGTTCTCTATTTTGAGGGCGATAAGCAGATGTCATATCGTATTCTTAGAGCTGTAAAAAATCGTTATGGCTCAACTAACGAAATAGGTGTCTTTAGTATGGGCGATAGGGGACTCTCCGAAGTTGAAAATCCATCGCTTATGCTGCTTTCAGGCAGACCTAAAAATGTTTCTGGAACTTGTGTTGCTTGTGTTATGGAGGGTTCTCGCCCGATTCTTGCAGAAATTCAAGGCTTAGCCACAACAACGGGTTTCGGTAATCCAAGAAGAATGAGTACAGGTTTTGATTATAACAGAATGTCGCTCTTGCTTGCTGTGCTCGAAAAGAGAGCGGGATTCTATTTTGCAAATCTTGACACATATATAAATGTTGTTGGTGGATTAAGACTTGATGAGCCAGCAGCAGATTTAGCTGTTTCTATGGCATTGGTAAGTAGCTTGAAGGATATAGTTATTCCTGATGATATGCTTGCATTCGGAGAAATTGGACTTGCCGGGGAGATTCGTTCAGTATCACACGCTGAAGAGCGTGTAAAAGAGGCGGCAAGGCTTGGCTTTAAAAAGTGTATCGTACCTAAACATAACCTTGATTCTATAAAACTTTCAAAGGATTTGAATATTAAGGTTATTGGTGTCAGTACTGTTCGTGAAGCCTTTGACGCAATCTGTTCTTGAGTTTAAATTATTATCAGGACAAATTTTATATATACAAGAATCTTTTGTATTGTTCGTAACAAAAGACGATAGTTCGAGATGACAATATCCGTCAATTTGATAAATACAATTATCACTGCAAGGTATTATAGCCATAAAATTACCTCCTTAATCATAGGATATTGCATTTTGGTGATATTATTCAGAATTTGATTACAAATTATAAAAAATATATAGAACTTTATGCCTTAAAAGTAAATTAAAACCTCCTAAGAATTTGAACAAGTCCGTAAAAAATGGACAATAGAATATCTTAGGAGGTTTTAATTATTTTCCAGCAGTAACTTTTTGTGTATCGGTATTTTCTTTATTTATAGGTTTAAATATTTTCTTAATAATATGCACACCATCATATTTTAATTTGAATTGTATTCGTCCCATAAATGTATTTCCGCAATGTTTACAAGCGAAAGGTGCAATAAATGATTTACACGAAAATTTCCAAGGCTTTTTTCGTTTAGCTCTATAACCGCAAGGACAAGTAAAATACATTTCTTTTTTATCAATAAGAGGGTTATTGAGGTCACAAAGAATAGTATTTTTAAATGTAAGCTTACGATAAAACTCATCATTAAATTTTTGTATATGAGAAAGTAAGATAGGGTAGGAATATAAATTCTTAAAGCACTCATAGGCAATTATGCTATCGTCTAAAGCTCTATGATGAGAAATATTATCTAAGCTTATTTCTAAAAGTTCTGTGGCTGTAGTTAAGCCCATTTGCTTACCTGCACTTTTTTCATTGTTTTTTATGTTCTTTTGTATTAGCATATCCTCACAATAATCCTGAAGATTTGTATAGTTATCTATAAAATACAATCTATCATCTTGAAGAAAATATTTTGTATTTTCCATGAGAACATAAATATCAGTAATGCCCCAAGTCATCAGCACTGAATCGCCAAGAAATTTTCTGAAACCACTTAATGCGTGAGTGTAAGTACAACCATCTTCTACATCTTCATCAGTTATATGTGTGAGTGTAGTAATCTTTTCATTTAGCTTTTTACCAATTTGAGGTCTTACAAGGGCAGAAAAAGTATCAATTATCTCTAAATCCGAATTAACCTTAATAGCACCGAATTCAATTATTTCATTTATGAAACCCTTAAGTTTTTTGCTATAACTCGGATTCCATTCCAAATCCAATATGACGAAGTTCATTTAGTTTATCAGCCCTTGCTTGCTTTTTTCATTCTCTGCTCTTTATTGAGAATTGTTTTTCGCATTCTGATAGATTTTGGTGTTACTTCTACAAGCTCATCGTCAGTAATAAATTCAAGTGACTGCTCAAGGCTGAGAATTGTAGGTGGTGTAAGTTTAAGTGCGTCATCAGAACCAGAAGCACGAGTATTTGTGATATGCTTTTTCTTGCAGACATTAACAACAATATCATCACTCTTAGGGCTTGCTCCAACAATCATACCCTCGTAAACATCAACACCAGGACCAACAAACAAACGTCCCCTATCCTGAGCAGCAAATAAGCCATAACCTGTTGTAGTACCTGTTTCGTGAGCAATAAGAGAACCCTGAGCTCTTTGCTGAATGTCACCCTTATATTCCTCATAGCCGTCAAAGATATGGTTCATTATACCATTACCGTTTGTATCTGTAAGGAATTCCGGTCTGTAACCCATAAGACCTCTTGACGGGATTCTAAATTCGAGATGAGTTGTGCCTGATTCACGGGTACCCATATTAAGAAGTTCAGCTTTACGAGTACCAAGCTTTTCCATAATAGCACCAACATAGTTGTCTGGTACTTCAATCATAAGAAGTTCCATAGGCTCGCAAAGTTTGCCGTCAATAGTCTTATAAATAACCTTTGGACGGGAAACCTGGAATTCATAATTTTGTCTTCTCATCTGTTCGATAAGGATAGAAAGATGAAGTTCACCACGACCAGAAACTCTGAATGTATCAGCAGAATCAGTTTCTTCTACACGCATAGCAACATTTGTTTCAACTTCTTTGAAGAGTCTGTCACGAATATTTCTTGATGTAACAAACTTACCTTCACGACCTGCAAATGGGCTGTTATTAACCATAAACATCATAGAAACGGTTGGCTCGTCAATCTTAACAAATGGAAGTGGGTCGATGCAGTCAGGAGAGCAAGCTGTTTCACCGATATTGAGGTCAGGAATACCTGAAACAGCAATCAAATCGCCAAGCTCTGCTGTCTGAGCTTCAACTCTTTTAAGACCCTCAAACTGATAAAGCTTTGTAACCTTAGCATTTTTAGTTGTGCCATCATTTCTGCAAAGTACAATCTGTTGTCCAACATTAACGCTACCTCTTTCAACACGGCCAATACCGATTCTACCAACATACTCATCATAGTCAATGTTTGAGAACAAAATCTGTAAAGGTGCGTTCATTTCACCTGTTGGCGCAGGAATTTCAGATATAATTTTCTCAAAGAGAGGCTTCATATCAGTACCCTTTTCATGTGGGTCAAGTGTTGCATAGCCATCTCTGCCTGATGCATAAACGACTGGGAATTCAAGCTGGTCTTCATCAGCACCAAGCTCAATAAAGAGGTCGAGAACTTCGTCAACGACTTCTTCTGGTCTCGCACCAGGTCTGTCAATTTTATTAACAACTACAAGAGGTTTTTTGCCTAAACCAAGAGCCTTTTTAAGAACAAATCTTGTTTGTGGCATACAGCCCTCAAATGCATCGACAAGCAAGAGAACACCATCAACCATCATAAGAATACGCTCAACCTCGCCACCGAAGTCTGCGTGTCCTGGGGTGTCAACTATATTTATTTTAGTGTTATTATACATAACAGCAGTATTTTTAGAAAGAATTGTAATTCCTCTTTCACGCTCAAGGTCATTAGAGTCCATAACTCTATCTTCAACAGCCTCGTTAGCTCTGAATACACCACTTTGAAGAAGAAGCTGGTCAACGAGTGTAGTTTTACCGTGATCAACATGGGCAATAATAGCAATGTTTCTTAAATTCTCTCTTGTATCCATTTCAGAATCCCTCTTTTTACTTAGTTATATTATCAACAATTTATTATATCATATGGTAAATGCTCTTGCAATTATTATTTCGGGATATTTTTTAGATTTATGCAGAAATATAGCACAATAATTTAATAAAATCTGTACAAAATCAAAGCTTTAAATGAGTATATCAAAAATACTATATTTAGTACTATGAATTTTTGTGCGACTGTGATATAATGATTGTATATTTAAATTTGAATTTGGGTGTATATTATGAAACTCTTTAAAACACGAATAGATAACGATATAAAAAAATTTTTTAATGCTATTTTAGAAAAAGGAAATCCATTAAATAACGATTTTATTGAATTGCTTACAGCAATTAGTACAAAATTTAATGTTGATTCAGCATATATAGCTTTTGCAGATATGAATAAAGATACATTTTTCTATCCTTATTTTGATGCAAAAAACTCTAAGTATAATATGAGCAAAAGGAAATTTCCAATTAATCATAACCTCATAGGCACATCATTAGATAGATATGGGAAAGATAGTTTGTGTGTGTATAATATAGAAACAGATTGTGAGCGGAAATGCATACTTGATTATGCGTTTATTCGTAGTGAAAATTATTATTACTCAATAGGAATTTGGTGTGCTCATAGAAGTAATTGGTCAGACGAAGAATGCCATGCACTGAAAAAAGTAGGACATTTATTAAAAAATGTCATGGTTAATACCGATGGAGTAATTGCTCTTATGCAATATCAAAAAAATCAAAAATTGAAAGAAAAAAACGAAGAACTTATCACAATGCAAAATCAAATAGTAAGTCTTTTAAATTGCGGTATTGTCGCATATACCGTACCAGAGCATAGACTTTTAATAATAAACGATAAAGCAAAGCGTATTTTTGATTGCGATGACGAAAATTTAATGGGTTCTTTTTTAGAATTTTTACAAACAAAAATTCTAAACGAGGATAAAGGTATTGTATATCAAGTGATAGAAAATCTTAAAAATTGTGGTGATGAAGTTGCCTATACCCTTAAATCTAAAAATTCAAAAGGCGATATAAATATTATAAGTGTGGTCACAAAGCTTTTAAAATTTGATAGTGGACAGAGATTTATTTTAAGCTCGGTTCTTGATATAACTCGTTTTGCAGAACTTAGCGAGAAGCTTCATACAGAACGAAAGCAATATCGTGATGCACTTGTTAATAACTGTGAGTTTTCCTTTAAATTTGATGTTACGGAAGGAATTATAGATTCTGAAATTTACACAAGAAATAATAGGCATCTATTAAATGAGTTAGGCTTAACTGCACCAGTTTCTTATAATAAATTGGTTGAAAATTGGATTGCTATTCAAAAGCCTAAATTTCTAAATGAAAATATGAATAAACATCTTACAGTAGATTTGCTTATTAAGCATTTTGAGATTGGAGTTACAAATATAGAAACAGAATATTACGACTGTAATAGAGATGTTTTTATAAGATTATTAGCTTTACTTTCTAAAAATGAGTATAATAATCACATCGAAGCAATAGTTATTGCAACAGACACAACAGCAGCACATAAAGAGGAAGAAAGAAGGAAACTCGAACTTTTATATACTAAAAAAGAACTCCAAAAAAGCATAGAATCCGAACAGAAAAAGCTTGCAATAATAGAAGCTATGAATGATATATATTACTGCAATTACTATATAGACCTTATAAATGATACATATGAACAGATTATAAGTGTAGATTATCTTGAAGAGTATATACCAAAGAACGGTAATGCACAAGAAACTATTAATATGTGGTTAAATTTGGATGTTAGTGATGACTTTATTAAAGATGTAAGAAAATTCACAAATCTTCATACACTTAGAGAGCGTATGAAAAACAAAAGCATATTAAGTATGGAACTTAATAGCAAAAAAGCAGGTTGGGCAAGAATAAGTTTTATTGCAGTAGATGTGGATAATTATGGAATGCCACTTCATACACTTTTAGTATCTCAGTATATAGACGAAGAAAAGAAAAATGAACTTGTTACTAAGCAAGCATTAAAAGAGGCATATGAAGCAACCAATCGTGCCAATCAAGCTAAATCAAATTTTCTTTCGAATATGAGCCATGATATTCGTACGCCAATGAATGCGATTATAGGTATGATAGCTATTGCGGAAATATATTTGAATAATCCTGAGAAAATGGCTGATTGTCTATATAAAATTAAAGTATCAAGCAAACATCTTTTGGCATTAATAAATGATATTCTTGATATGAGTAAGATAGAATCTGGAAAAATCGAACTTAATGAAGAATCAATAATGCTTACAGAGCTTATTAATAATGTTATTGATATATGTAAACCACAAGCCGAAGCTAAAAATCATACACTTACTCTTGATATAAAAAGCATAGAGCACAATAAAGTTATAGGAGACGAAACAAGAATTCAGCAGATTTTTACAAATCTTATAAGTAATTCAATAAAATATACACCAGTTGGTGGTAAAATTAGTGTTATTATATCTGAAAAAGCTGTAAACAGACCTCATATGGGCTGCTATGAATTTATATTTGAAGATAATGGTGTAGGTATGGAACCAGAATTTTTAAATCGTATATTTGAACCTTTTGAACGAGAGCGGAAAAGCTATATAGGGAAGATACAAGGAACAGGACTTGGAATGACTATCGCAAGAAATATTGCTCGTATGATGAATGGCGATATTGAAGTAGAAAGTAAAAAGGGCAAAGGCTCAAAATTTACAGTAACTATATTCTTGAAATTTGCTAATGATGAAAATATTTTTAGTAATTCTCAAAATTATTGCAATGAAAATAATGCAAATTCACTTATAAAATTTTCTAAAAAAGATTATTCATCTAAAAGGGCTTTGCTTGTTGAAGATAACACCCTTAATTGCGAAATAGCCGGTGAAATTCTTGGAATGGCTGGATTAAAAGTCGAATATGCTTCTAACGGAAAAGAAGCAGTAGACAGAATCCTATCCTTAGAGCCACATTATTATGATATTATTTTTATGGATATTCAAATGCCAATTATGAATGGTTACGAAGCAACTTGTATAATAAGAAATTCCGATAGAGAAGATTTAAAGAATATTCCTATATTAGCAATGACAGCTAATGCTTTGGCTCAAGATGTTCAGGCAGCATTAAAATCAGGCATGAATCAACATATATCTAAGCCATTGGATTTAAATCAGTTATATAATGCACTTGAAAAATGGCTGAAATAAGCTGGTTTTTAGAGAATTTTTATGATATTTTGTAAAATATTTTAAAAAAATATTCAAATAATTTATTAAAGCTATTGTTTTAGGTATAAAGGTCTGATATAATAAGAACTTGTACAGTTATTAAAACTATAAAACATTAAAAAAAGTATTGACATTGCGTTTTATTAGTGATATAACTGTACTATAACCAATGGTACAGTTTGATTATGAATGGAGGAATTAAATGAAGAATGTATTAGAATTTATTGAAAATTCTGCTAAGAATTTTCCAGACAAGGTAGCATTTTCCGATGAAAGTAATTCTATTACATATATCGAACTTTTAAAAATGTCTAAAACAATAGGAACTGCTCTTGTTAAAAAAAATAATATAAAAAATAAGCCTATTGCGGTTTTTCTTGATAAAACCGTATTTGCTCTTACAGCTTTTTTTGGAGCTGTTTATAGTGGAAACTTTTATACAGTTATAGACTCTATGATGCCAGCTGATAGAATCAGTACAATTTTTGAATCACTTCAGCCAGTAGCTATAATAACTGATTATGAACATCTAGAAATTGCCGAAAATATAGAAAATTGTGGCGAAATCATATTGCTTGAAGATGCTTTGCGACAACAAATTGATGATAAAAAGCTTGCAGAAATTCGTAGCAATTCGATAGATACAGACCCTTTATATTCGTTGTTTACATCTGGTTCAACAGGAGTTCCAAAGGGTACAGTTGTAAGCCATAAAAATGTTATAGCATATTCTGAGTGGGTTTCTGAAACCTTTGATATTACAAGCGAAACAATTTTCGGAAGTCAGACACCTTTCTATTTTAGTATGTCGGTTCTTGATGTTTTCTCTACAATAAGGAACGGTGCAACTTTCCATATTATTCCAAAGAAATATTTTTCTTTCCCTATAAAATTGCTTGAGTATGTAAGAGATAGAGAAGTAAATACAATCTACTGGGTACCATCTGCATTATCTATTGTTGCAAACTGGAAAGCTCTTGATTATGTTGAGCTACCAAAGCTTAAGAAGGTGCTTTTTGCAGGTGAGGTTATGCCTACAAAACAGCTTAATATGTGGATTAAGAAGCGACCTGATATTTTTTATGCTAATCTTTACGGTCCAACAGAAACAACTGATATATGTACATATTATGTTGTTGATAGGAAATTTAAAGATGACGAAACTTTGCCAATAGGTAAGCATTGCAATAACTGCGATGTTATGATTCTTACAGAAGATAATCGTTTGGCTGAGGTTGGCGAAGAAGGCGAACTATGTGCAAGAGGTTCATTCCTTGCTATGGGATATTATAATAATCCTGAAAAAACCAAGGAGGTTTTTGTACAGAATCCGCTTAATACAGCTTATCCTGAAATCATATATAAAACAGGCGACCTTGTAAAGCTTAACGAAAAGGGAGAAATAATTTATATTTCTCGAAAGGATTATCAGATTAAGCATATGGGTTATCGTATAGAGCTTGGAGAAATTGAAGCTGCGGCAGGCTCAATAGAAAAAATAAAAACTTGTGTATGTATTTACAACGAAAGCGAAGACAAAATTGTCTTTATATATGAAGGCTCGAAGATGACTGATAGTGAGCTTATGAACAAGCTTTCAGAAAAGCTCCCTGTTTATATGCGACCAAATGTTATAAAGAGAATAAAACAAATTCCATATAATCAAAACGGAAAAATAGACAGAAAACTTTTAAAACAAACTTATAAGGATATTTAATCGGAGGTAAAATTTAAAATGGAAAAGAAAATTTTAGAAATTCTTAGCGAAGTTAAGCCTGGTGTAGATTTTGAGGGAAGAACAGACCTTATTGATGCTGGCATTCTTGCATCATTTGATATTATCTCTCTTGTATCAGAATTGAATGACGAATTTGATGTAGAAATTTCAGTTGTAGACCTTGTTCCAGAAAACTTTAATTCAGTAGAAGCTATGGCAAAGATGATTAAGCGTCTTGAGGACGAAGACTAATGAACTTTAAAGAAAATATATTTCTTATTGCGTTCTTGCCAATTGTCCTATTGCTCTATTATATCTTACCTAAAAAGGCAAGATGGGGTGTTCTTCTCGCCTCAAGCCTTATATTCTATATTCTTTCAAGTGGAATATTTACATTTATAATGCTTGGTACATCAGTGACAATATATGTTGCTGGTTTGCTTATGCAAAAGATAAATGATAATTTTAAAAAGCAAAAATCCATAGAAGGTATCACAAAAGAAGAAAAAAAGCTATTAAAGAAAAAAGCAACCAATAGAAAAAAGCTTGTCGTTCTTGCAATTGTTATAATTAATTTTGGTTTACTTCTTACTTTAAAATATGGCAATTTCTTCTTGGGTACTATAAATATAGTTTTTGGTACGACAATTCCGCCATTAAGCCTTATACTTCCTCTGGGAATTTCTTTCTATACTTTACAAGCAGTTAGCTATGTTATTGATGTTTATAGAGGAACTTGTAAAGCTGATAAGAATTTTGGAAGAGTTTTGCTTTTTGTATGTTTCTTTCCGCAAATAATAGAAGGCCCTATTGGAAGATATGATAAACTGGCAGGTCAGCTTTATGAGGGACATTCATTTGACTATGATAAATTTATGAAAGGTCTTCAGCTTATGCTTTGGGGACTTATCAAAATAATGGTCATAGCCGATAGAGCAGGAATATTTGTAGGCAATGTTTTTGAGAAAATTTATGATGCAGATGGCTCTATTATTCTTTTAGGAGTTTTGCTCTATACTATTCAGCTTTATGCGGATTTTTCTGGCTGTATGGATTTAGTAAAGGGCATAGGACAGCTATTCGGAATTGAGATGGCTGATAACTTTAGGCGTCCATTTTTCTCAACATCTGTTAATGAATTTTGGAGACGCTGGCATATTACTCTTGGAGCATGGCTTCGCGATTATATATTTTATCCAATTTCGCTTTCTAAATTCTTTGCGAATCTTTCTGCAAAGGCTAAAAAGAATTTTGGAGATTTTCTTGCAAAGTTTCTGCCGTCAGCATTTGCACTTTTCTTTGTATGGTTTATAAATGGTCTTTGGCACGGAGCAGAGGTAAAATATATAGTTTATGGACTTTATTACTATGTTGTAATGATGCTTGGTCTGCTCTTTGAGCCTTTGTTTGTAAAGATAACTAATGCCTTACATATCAACAGAAAGTCTAAGCCATATTTTGTATTTCAAGTAATACGCACTTTTTTACTTGTAAATCTTGGTATGCTTATATTTAGAGCAAATACACTTTTTGACGCATGGTATGCTTTGTGTGCTATATTTAGCAAATTTAATGGCGATATTTTTGCAACGAGCGTATTAAGCTATAAACTTCATATATATGATTTTGTAGTTATTGCAATAGGAGCAGTTGCATTATTTATAGTTGGTGTTCTTCAAGAAAGAGGACATCATCTTAGAGATGAGATTGCTAAGAAAAATATAGTTATTCGCTGGATAATCTATTTTGTAGCTTTATTTATTTTAATAATAGTTGGAGCATATGGAGAAGGTTATCGTGTGGCAGATTTTCTCTATGCACAATTCTGATAAGTATAAGAAAGGGCTGATAAATTGGAAAAGAATAAAAAACTTATTACACAGAGAATATCCAAGGTTATCTGTTTTTTGCTTATATTTACAGCTTTCTTGGGAATAGGCTCAAAGATTTTTATTCCTAAGAAGAATTCTGCCGAATATGGCAATAAAAATTACTACGGAAATTCATATCATGGAGAACGAGCTAATTCAATAGACATTGTAGTAGTTGGAAACAGTTCAGCATATAAAAGCTTTTCTCCACTTGAACTTTGGAACAAATATGGATATACCAGTTTTGTTTGTGGTGCTCCTGCTCAGAAAATTCAAGAAGGATATTATATGCTTGAAAATTTCTTAAAAGAGCAAAAGCCTAAGGTTGTTATCTATGAAACTGAGGGTATATTCAACTCTTATGGTAAGAAGATAAAAAGTTCTTATAATCAAGCTAAGCGAGATTTGATATTTCTTTCAAATGAAATTGATGGCATAAATGCCACTTTAGATGTAGTGACAGCAAATATATGCCCACTTTTGAAATATCATAATCGTTGGAGTAGCTTAAAACCAGAAGATTTTACTCTTGAACCTGATTATTCAAAGCATTATGTTTCAAAGGGATATGTGCTTACAAATAAGGTTAAGCCTTATCGTGGCAATAAAAATTATATGAAGCCGTCAGACTATACAACGCCTATTCAATATACAAATCTTTACTATCTAAATAAAATGAAGGAACTTTGTGATAAGAACGGTGCGGAGTTTGTACTTATGTCATCACCGCTCCCAAGAGCGTGGAATGATGAACGCCATAAGGCAGTTAAAGCTTATGCCGAAAAGAATAATATAAAATATCTTGACACTAATCTTTATATTGATGAAATGAAGATTGATTGGTCTAAGGATAGTTCTGATAAAGGTTATCACCTTAATATGTATGGTGCGAAGAAAAATACAGCCTTTGTTGGAAAATATCTTACAGATAATTTTAAGCTTACTGACCATAGGGGAGATAAAGAATTTTCTCAATGGAATAAAGATTATAAGATTTATTCAAATAAAAAGATTAAATAATAAAAGACATGAATACAAAAATCCTCTCGGACTTTAAATTTAAGCCCAAGAGGATTTTTGTTTTGCAATAAAATTAGTCTATAACCTTATAACCTTGAGCTTCAATAGTACTTGTTAAAACTTCATCAGAAATATCTGCATTAAGTTTTACTATTGCTGTACCGCTTTTGTGACTTACGGTTGCTTCGTCAATTTCAGGGAGAGCTTCAAGGCACTTCTTTACAGTAGCTTCACAATGAGGACACATCATACCTTCGATTTTAATAGTTTTTTCCATAGTCTTAATCTCCTTTTTGTTTTTTGTTTTTCGTTTTTTATCGTGCTTAGGATTTTTAATGTTCAGAAAATTGAGTCTTAATGCGTTAGTAACAACACAAACACTTGAAAGGCTCATCGCTGCCGCTCCGAACATAGGATTCATTTCCCAGCCAAGCAGGGAAATCCATGCTCCAGCGGCAAGTGGAATACCGATAACATTATATATAAATGCCCAAAAAAGATTTTCGTGAATATTTTTGAGCGTTGCACGACTAAGCCTTATTGCAGCAGAAACATCTGTAAGCTTGTTATTCATAAGAACAATATCTGCGGCATCAATTGCTATATCTGTTCCTGCACCGATTGCAATTCCAACATCTGCACGAGTTAGTGCTGGAGCATCGTTTATTCCGTCACCAACCATAGCTACACTACCACGACTTTTTAATTTTCGAATAGTTTCTTCTTTTCCGTCAGGAAGAACACCTGCAATAACTTCATCAACACCTACTTGTTTTCCGATTGCATTTGCAGTTCGTTCATTATCTCCTGTTAGCATAACTATACGGATTCCCATATTTTGAAGTTCTTTGATTGCTCTTGGACTATCTTCTTTGACAACGTCAGCAACTGCTACTATGCCAATAAGCTTTTCAGAGTTTGCAAAAAATAGGGGAGTTTTACCCTCATTTGCGAGTTTTTCTGCCTTTGAAATAATATCATCTGAAAGGCTAAGTTTACTTGTGACAAAAGCTATACTTCCTGCGAATATTTCCTTATTATTAAGTCTTGCAGAAAGACCATTACCAATAAGTGCTTTAAAATCAGTTACTTCATCAGCAAGTATATTCATTTCTTTTGCTTTGATAATAATCGCTTTGGCGAGTGGATGTTCACTCCTACTCTCAAGAGAGACTGCAAGCTTCATAAGCTCTGTTTCACTTGTTTCGTTAGGAATAATATCAGTTACACGAGGTTCTCCACTTGTAATTGTGCCAGTTTTATCAAGTGCAATAATTTCTACTTTGCCCGTTTGTTCAAGAGAAACCGCTGTCTTAAACAATATTCCGTTTCTTGCACCAATTCCATTGCCGACCATAATTGCAACAGGCGTTGCTAAGCCTAATGCACAAGGACAGCTTATTACAAGAACGGATATTCCTCTCGCAAGGGCAAAGCCAACTGTTTGTCCGCATAATAGCCAAATTGCAATAGTTATGATTGCAATAGTTATAACGACAGGAACAAATATTCCTGAAACTTTGTCTGCAACTTTTGCAATAGGTGCTTTAGTTGCTGCTGCATTGCTTACCATTTTTATAATTTGCGAAAGTGTAGTGTCTTCGCCAACTCGTGTAGCTTCACATTTTATAAATCCTGATTGATTGACCGTAGCAGCGGAAACAGCATCTCCAACATTTTTATCAATAGGTATGCTTTCGCCTGTAAGAGCAGATTCATTTACAGCACTATTACCATTAATAATGATACCATCTACGGGTATGCTTTCTCCTGGTCTTACTACAAAAATATCACCCTTATGAACTGATTCGATAGGTATAGTCTGTTCAATATCATCACGAATAATATTAGCTGTTTTAGGCGAAAGCTTCATGAGACTTTTAAGTGCATCTGTAGTTTTTCCTTTTGAGCGAGCCTCAAGCATTTTGCCAACAGTAATAAGTGTAAGAATCATAGCAGCCGATTCAAAATAAAATTCGTGCATATATCCCATGACTGCAACTAAATTACCTCTGAGCTGTGCATCAGTCATTGCAAAAAGTGCATAACAGCTATATACAAATGCTGCACCTGAACCAAGCGCCACAAGTGTATCCATATTTGGCGAGCCTTTAATCAAGCTTTTAAAGCCACTTATAAAGAATTTTTGATTTATAACCATAATCGCTATTGTTAATAATAATTGAATAAGTCCCATAGCTATATGATTATCTGCCATAAATGATGGCAATGGCCAATTCCACATCATATGCCCCATAGAAATATACATCAGAATAACAAGAAATATTAAAGAGGCTATCAATCTTCTTTTTAGTTTGGGTGTTTCGTGGTCTTCAAGTGCATCTTCATCAGATTGTACAGAGCCTTTAGTGTCTAAACCTTTTTCAGAAGCGTCATAGCCCGCTGCACGAACTGCTGAAATTATTGCTTCAGAAGATGCTGTTCCGTCTACACTCATAGAATTTGTCAATAAACTTACTGAGCATGAAGTTACACCAGCAATCTTATTGACAGCTTTTTCAACTCTTGTACTGCAAGCAGCACAACTCATACCTATAACATTAAATTGTTTCATAATATCTCCTACTTCATCAACTTTTGGAGAACCGTAACAAGCTCATCTATAGTTTCATTCTTACCATCACGAATATCCTGAGCAACGCAGGTTTTTATATGATTAGCAAGAAGTTCCTTATTAAATGAGTTAAGTGCAGCATTTGCGGCAGCTACCTGAATCAAAATATCAGGGCAATAAGCATTCTTTTCAAGCATACCCTTTATGCCTCGAATCTGACCTTCAATACGGTTCAATCTGTTAACGAGTGCCTTATATTCTTTGTCCGTTCTCTGCTTAGTTTTATAGCATTGTGGACATTCTTTCATTTCATTTTCCAATATATCACCTCATTTTAATTGTATCTTATACCCTGTATAGGTATTTTACAGTTAAGATTATATACCCTTGTATGATGTTTGTCAATGTTGCATCTTGCAAGTACTATCAAAATTATATATGAGGTTCATTGTAAAATGAAATAGGACAATAGAAAAGTCATAGCAAACGTGATATAATTGAAGTTCCCACACAACAAAAAATCACAGAGGATTGCTATGACTGAGGAACAGTATACAACAAAACGAAGGAAATTAAAACGAAGGAAATTCCAACACTTAGCGAGAGAAAAGCGAGCACAAATTGAAATATTGCTGAAACAAGGGCTTGCAAAAACGAAAATAGCCAAAGCAGTAGGCATATCCCGTTCAACAATCAATGATTTTCAAAAAGTCCTATCATCAAATCTTTTAAGAAGTAATTTTCTTGAATTTTTTAAAGCCCCTTCTCCGAATTATACAAAATAAGCATTTTAATACTTAATATACAAATTGCACAAAATTATTTTATCAATAAAAGTTGTCGCAACTCACGGAAAATGGAAGAAGCCGTATCAAGTCTTGTACTAACAACAATTAAATCATACACATTTTGACTATCAGCATTATAATAATCAAACCTTGTGCGTACAGCTTGCAAATCATTTGAAAGTAACTCGTGCTTATGTGTCATATATTCAAGTAGTAGGAATAATTCCACTTCCGTCAAAGTCTACACCCCCTAAATCTAAATTTTGATATTTGCTTGACAACAGCTTAAAAAAGATTATAATAGAGTTAATCCGTTTTTTATATTTTTTATATAAGGCTGTATTATAATAAAATGTTGTAATTGTTGTTTCATAGCCATTATCGTCTTTAATACTTACGGATTTTCTAAAAGTGAGGATTGCAGTCCTCACTTTTTCTTTTGCCTTTTTTAATGTTACAAGTTCAACTTTTGGTCGTTTAACACCCCTTGAACAGCGAAAAATGCGAAATCCAGCAGGATAAAAATGCAACCTTGCACCTTTTAGAATCTTTTTAATAACTTTTTTACCATTTTCACGCACATTACATTCTTTTACATCACCACACCACCGAGAATTTGGTTTAGCTTTTTGGTACTCTTCAAGGCTCATATCACCAAGATAAGCAGTAAGATAAGCACCGACATTGTCACAATTATTTAAAGCTTTTATATTTACAAAGTCATAACCTACACCGTCAATAGCACGCTGATTAAATCCCTCTTTTGACCATAACCGCCAAAAAGTATCGTGCGGAATAAAAGGTGCTTTATGCTCCCATATCAACAAGCCGTGTATATGCCAAGCTCCACGACCTTGAGGTTCTGCACATATTATATATTCGTGATGTGATATACTATTGTTATCCTCCCAAGTTTTTAAACGCATATTAAATTTTTTAAAATCCGTATAAAGTTTCTGAGGGTCTGTCATATTATCACGATATGTAAGAGTAAACCATATAACATAATCAGTGTTTACAACATTAACATTTATCAAATCACGCAATTTTTTAAGACTTCTCGCAACACTTTTCATATCGTCAATACGTTCTGCGTAATGTACAACCTCACGCACTTCCCCAGTGCTAAGAACAAGTAAATAGTCTTTATCTATACGCTGTATATTACAACGCTTATTTCTATGAGTATTATGTTGTATTTCCGTAATATTACCCATTTGACTTAACTTAACATATGTATCATCAGTAATATTAAGAGTTTCTATTTTTTTAACTTCCACTGCCACAAGGCAACCGTCCTTTCCGTACGCTCCGCAAATCTGCTATTATTCTTATGTAATCAAGTTAATGCCCTTTTGCACCTCGCTACGCTCAAAAAACGCTCGCTCGTGCAAAAGGGGGATAACTTGATAAATCAGTTAATAGCTTTTATCCAGCGTAAAATAACTTGATAACCATAATAAATGCCAATACAAGTAATCCAAGCAACAAGTATGTCAAGTATCGTTGCAACATCAATAAAATAGTTAATATAAGGTAGATATTGAGATATAGGACTATTTGACAACAATTTAAAAGGGCTATCAGGTAACATAAATAAGACCCAACTCAAAACCTGATTAAGAGCATTACCGAGCCAATCAAATATTTGCTTAAATACATCCATATTATTGAGCTCCTATCATTTTACGAGTAATCATAACAAGACCAAGAGTAAAACTTATAGTAACAAACCACCTAAACATTGGCATAACTGGGTCAAGTATGCTAAAATCAATAGTTATTTGCTCATCTATTAAATAACTATCACCCCTTTTTAAGATTTGAAAAGGAAATACAAATTTAGGAGCTTTAGAATCTGCTGAATAAAATCCAGCAAAAAGATTGTAAAGGTCCTTAGGTATACAAAACGGAAACTTATCAAAAAGTCCTGAGCTATCAACTTTTGGTACTCCGTCAGGATATTCAATAACTTTATCATATTCTATAATATCTGTAGGATTTGCTTCGGCAATTGCAGTATAATCATCAACGCTTGTTACAGATTTAGGAATTGTTAAAGTAACATTATCAGTGCCAGTATAAACATCAGGCACAGAACCGCTGACAGGCACAGCAGGAGCTTTATAAACATCTGCGTCACTTTCGATAGTATTGCCGTTTGTATCTTTTGTTAGATGTCGCATTTTACAAGCATCTAAGATTGTATAATACATCTCGCAAGCAGTATTAAAACTATAATAAGTTTTATTTGTATAATGGTTAATCAATGGTACGCAATTATCATCAGTTACAGCAGGACTATTAGTTAGATAATCAAGAGTAACAAAACGATATTTTCTATCAGCACATCTGACAAAATAACAAACCTGTCCATTAATAGTATACATTTTTGTATACTTTTCAGTCGGTATACACTGAGATAATAAATTAACAGCAGTACTACCAAATTCAGAATTAGTATGAATACATTTCAAATCATTCATTGAATTATAAGTTGTTTCTATGTAAGGTGTTAACAAACCATTATACTTAAACTTACTACTACAAGTTTCTTGAGCAGAATAATGAATAAGAGAAAACGGAGTTGCCGAAAAAGTATAAGAACAAGAATACACAGTTGAATTTTGACTATTAAGAAAGTCATTATTTGTATAAGGCATTAAACTAAAAATATTTTGCTTTAAATCAGCACTGCGAAAAGTTAATATAGTATAATCATTAAGTGCAATTTGTGATATACCGCCAGCAAGTGCAACAGTAAATTGACTATTTTTAGTCCAGCCGAGGGTGCCGTCTTTACCAACGGTAACAGCAGATGAATCAAGAGAATTATAAGCATTAGATACATATTTATTAACATCTTCTGTGATAAACTTCCATTCTTCGGCGCTAAAACTAATCTTATAACCCGCTAATTGCATACCAGTAGCTATATTATTAGCCATTTCAACCGCCTTAGCATTAACTATATTTTTAGTAACTTCCGAAGCTTGACCTACAAAATTTTTAACACCTTGCCTAAAATTATCGTCAGTTGCAAAAGACACAGCACAAGAACCAAATATAGTAGCATAAACAAAATAAACAACCGCCATTTCCGCAGCAACTGCATTAACTTTTTCCGTCACTGGCAACAGTGCTAACGCCAGTGTTAGTGTCGTAATCAATACCATTAAGATTAAGCGTTGTTTTATCGTCTTGTTTTTGCTGTGTATCATTACTTGTAGCTTGTTCATCACTCCACCCCCTAACACGCTTTTTATTTTTTGATTTATCTTGCTTTTTTGGTTGCTCCTCTATAACTTCGTAAGGATTGTTTATAAATAATGCCATTGTGTCATAGCAGGAAGCTTTCTTTTTGTCGAATTTATGAAAGCTTCCGCCGTTACGCATACGGCAAGGGTACCAATATTCCACGGTAGCATAAACACCTTTTACAAATTTTGAAAAAATAAAAGTAAAAAAGTTATAATTGGCTATTGCTCTATGTCTAATCTCTTGCTCTATTAACCCTCTAATTTGCTTATCAAGCATTTTGTCACTTTGAGTAATTAAAATAAAATCAAAATTAAAATGCCTATGGTTTGCAAAAAAATTAATCCATTGTAACCTATCAGCACGACCGAAATCCCTTGAATTAAACATTGTACTTGCTTCATCAATAATAACTACTGTTTGTGCATTGTAGCCTTTTTTATGATGTTCTTTAGCAAATTTAAGCAAGTTTTCAGGGGTTATTTTATCATTGCTCCAATATTCATAGATAGCTTTTTTTCTAAGCTTAACAGGTTCAAAATCCATTGGAAAATTAGATATAACATTGCGACCATATTTTAAATCTGTTATTGCGTGACACACTGCGTGATAACTTTTATAACTGCCCGGAGTGCCACTGTATAAACTTATTGACACATTAACACCCCCTTGTTAAAAATATAGGGGATTGAGTACAAACACAATCCCCTAAAAATTTAGACATAAGACAGAAGAATTATTTACCTGTAACACCTTTGAAGAAGCTTACACACTTCTTGATTGCCCAAGTAACGCCAAATGCTGTAATGCAGACAGGAACAACAGCAACAGCATAAGTAATAAGGTCGTTCGTAGCAGTTTGAAAACCGCTTACAAGGCTACCGCTTATCTTTGCGGAATCTGCAACAGTACCAGTAGCACCATCAGCAGCAAAAGCGGAAACTGCAACGGCAGAAAGTGCGGAAGATACTGCAGAGACTGCAACTGCAATCTTATTGCGACCTAAAAAGCCTTTAATCTTGTTCAAACACTTCATAATTTCACCCCCTTTCAATAGTAATTTTACTTAGAGCCTTTGCCTGCAATCTTAAAAGTTGTGTGTACAGTATGTCCGATTAGAGAAAACATCAATTCAAAAACCAATCCGACAGGTACTCCAATCCAAAAAGCAGTAAAACAATTTTCCATTTTATCACCACTTCCACCAGTTAAGAGCCTTACCGACCCACAAGCCTATAATTATTGCAAGCTCACATATGATAAAATACAAACAGTTTTCAAGCTGACTCAAATCCGCTGTTTCCATTTAATCACCCTTTTTTATAAAATCTTCTAAAGCGTCATAGTAAGCTTCAGCTTTTACGGTTCTACGCATTTTATCGGATTCAAACCGCAGATATTGAGTTTCAATCCCGTATTGCTGAAACATTACTTTAATTTCCATAACACCTTTATTTTCAAGATATGTAAGAGCGTTTACAAGTTCTTCGACATCATAATAATATTGCATTACTCTGTCAACTCCAGCACTTCATAATCAACCAAGCGACCGTTAGGGTCATAGTCAAGCGACATTTTCGCCCCGACTTCTACAAGCGTATAATCTTCCGTATCGATGTAAAACTCAATTACTTTTTGTCCTTCGGCTTCATTTCCGTTGACTGTTTCACTTTTCGGGAACTTATACGAGCCGTGGACTTTTGCGTAACTCTTCATTTCTCCGCTTGATTTGTCCTTGTAGCTTTTCTTTACTTTGCCCAATACTGTTACAATCATTTTTAGCACCGTCCTTTTTTTGTTTTTACCCGAACTGTTAAGGATCCCGTCCGTCCTGCCCCCTGCCCCTACTCTGGCCTTGACCTTGACTTCGGCTTATTTTGCCCAATCTCCAACGCATTTCATTTTTATTTCCGCAATCGAAAGACGCAAGATATTTAAAAAAATTTAGCATTTTTTTCGTGCTTTTTTGATAACCTATTTATCTTATTTTTTTATTTTTGGGGGTATGGTTATCAAAAAATCACAATGCAATTTTTTAAAATATCAACGCGAGCTTTCGTCATTGCTACAATTAAAAATAAAACGCTCGTCGGGTCAAAACAAACCAAATCCAATTCCAAATCCATATCCGGGGCAGGGGGCAGGACTATTTTTTCTTTTTGCCCGTTCTCCATTCCGCATTTTCGGGGGTTTAAAATTGCTTGTCCGTTTTGCCAGAAAGAGGATTACAAGTTTTTCCTTTCTGACTTGTATATATAAAATCCGCTTTGGATTTTATAACTAAGTTGGGGAGAGGGGGAAACCAAGCGTTTCCCCCTAAATTTCCATTATTGAAACCATTGAAAACTTGATTGAAAATAAATTTCCAACAAGTTTCCAACCGTTCCAACAACGGAAATTATACCCCTTTCGCCAATGCTCCCGCCCTGGCTAAGCTTGATTTTTCCATATGATGCGGGTTTAAATTTAGAATATAGCCCATTTAGGGCTAATATAATTATAGTACTTTATGGGCTAAAAGTCAATAGCCCATAACGAACTAATATATAATAAATATAAAAAGGTGAATACATATGGTATGGTATGAAAGAATAAGAGGACTACGAGAAGATAAGGACTTAACTCAAACAGATATGGCTAAAATTTTAAATACAAGTCAAAGAACGATATCAAATTGGGAATCTGGCAGAAATCAACCTCCATACGAAACACTAATATTATATGCAATGTATTTTAATGTTTCAACAGATTATATATTGTGTATAACAAATGACCCGAGTGTATCTAAAAATATTAAAAATAACATAAATATAAAAAATAGTAATGTAAATATTAATTAAAAAGGAGATTTTTCTATGGGACTTTTTAGTAGTGGAAAGAAAAATAAAGAAAAAGACATAACGGAAATATTACAATATCAATTAAATAATAATAGCAATATTCGAGCAGATAGAATAGTATTGCAAGATGTAAGAATACCAGATAACAACAAGATAGTAACTATAGAATTGGTAGTAATTACGAAAAAAGGTATAATAACAATAAATACAGTTAATGTTTCTGGAATAATTACTGGAGGTCAATTTGAAACTTGTTGGTACTATAACAATAATAATGCTAAAATTCTAAATCCAATAAATATATCAGTAAACAATCAAAAATCATTAGCAAAATTCTTAAATATGAATAGAGAAAATATAATACCTTACATAGTAACACAAAATAATACAAGCTTAAGAGATATACCAAACTGTGGAGATACATATAGAATTGTAAAAGAAACAGATTTATATTATTTTTTGGGTATACATTTAAGCATACTACCAGAAATAATAACAAAAGATGAAATGAACAAATATAAGAAAAAACTTGATAAAATGAATATTATAAAAGAATTATCAAATATGTAAATAAGACCGCTGCGGCGGTTTTATTTTTTAGAAGCTAATCTAATACGCCTTGCACGAACAACCCTACGAACTAAACGCAGAATATCTTTAATTAAAAAGTAGTATATACAAGATACGATGCCAAATGCAATAAAGCACACAAGCACAATAGACAAGCAAAATCCAAACATATATTCAAACATTTCAAACACCTCACTAATATTTTATTTTTCTAAGAGTTCAACAAGCTTATACTTAACCAACACATCAATATCAACTTTTTTAGAAAAAACATAATAACTTTTATTACTATAATCAATTACAGTAATAGAAAAATAAGATGTTGTGCCACCATAAAAAGGAACCAAATTTATATAAGCTACTTTTTTAAAAAAATTATCTGCCATTCTAATATAAGTTTCTTTCTTGCAAACCTCAACTTTACAAAAACTCAATATACTAAACTTAAAGTTATACAATAAAAGTAATCTTCTGAATGCCTTAGTATTAGCCACAAACACAAAATCTGTGTTATCCATTTTAAACACCTCAATAAAGCAAATCTTTTAAGTAGTCATCATCAAAAGATACATCATTAGTTTTAGGTACTTCAAAACCACAATGAGCCAATCTTTAAAAATATGACGGAGAATTTATCCAATCAAGTATATTTTTAATTGCCCTAATGCGGTCATATTCATAGATACTGCCTTGATCACACTGAATAGCTAATTGACAGCCTGCAAGTTCTTGCTTTAATGCCTTAACAGGTATATATTTAACTTTATTATCCATTTTAAACACCTCAATTTTTTATTTTTTAGAAGCTAATAAATAATACGGCGATTATAATAATCATCATCACAGACAGAAGATACGCAACAGTAGCACCAACGGCCAGAAGCAACATAGCATCGAGATTTAAAATCTCTTACTGCTAAATCTTTTGATAAATAGTACTTATAACAATAAGTGCTATAATTGTCAGGATCCATTTGATAAACAACATATCTAGCGATAGATATTTCAAGTTTGTTCTTAAGTTCATCATTCCAATGATTTAATAAATAGTCTAATATTTCATTTTTAGTCATAAATTCACCCTTCTCCGAACTATACAAAATAAACCTTTTGTATAATTGGTGAAAGGGTGAGTTTATTTATCTGATTCTGGCTTTGAAGTTATGCATATTTCTTGGTGTATTATCTGTGATTCTGTTTATGATGAGTTTGTTAAGCTTCATTCTATTTTTTGAGGTGTGTAATTGGAAACTTCATGAATTTTTCCATGCCGTGTTCCTGACAATAACAATATATGTAATTATTGTATGAGCCGTATCCTGCGTCAGCTGTCGGATACTTCGGATAGAAGACATATGTGCTTTTTAACTTTTCCATTAGAGGCTCAAAGCAATCCATATCGCTTCTGAAATGATTACATCAACTACTGCGATATATTCATCCGCCACACCAATCTGAACATTTTCACTGAGTTTATCTCGATATTTGCAGAGTTTCTCATAATATCTTTGTGCAACGGTCTTCCGATGTCCCCTGCCATACACAAACTTGCCTTCGTCAATATTGCAAACCATTTTGTATCTTGATAATATCTCATCAAGATATTCGGGTGTATATTCTGCATTGGTTTGGATTTTAACACTTTTATATTTAAGTTCGTTATTCATTTTTTCAAACAGTGCAGTTATCTTCGCAAATAATCTGTATCGTGATTTTTCCGTGCTTTCTTCCATACCCACGAGTATTTATTTGCGTTTGCCTCAAATTTTGAGCCGTCTATATACATTGGGATAAAAATTCCCTCTTGATGTATATTCTACATCAAGAGGGTTCTTTTTTCTATTGTCCATTTTTTACAGACTTGTTCAAAAAGATAAGTGTTCTAAATTATTGATTTATAATACTTTTGCCTTCAAAATATTAAATATTTTGTGTGAAGCCTCTGTGATATTTTTTTGTGAAATAATTCCAGAAACAACAGCCACTCCGCTTATACCGCTTCCAGTAAGTATGCCGACATTATCGGCATTTATTCCACCGATAGCGACTACGGGAATTTTGACTGTATGTGCAATTTCACTGAGAATTTCAATCGTATTTTTCTTAGCGTCTTTTTTGGTAGTTGTACCAAAGACTGCGCCAACACCAAGATAATCAGCACCATTTTTTTCTGCTTCAATTGCAAGAGGAAGTGTTGGTGCAGTTACACCTATGATTCTTTCGTTGCCGAGAATTTTTCGTGCCTCGTGTAAGGGCAGGTCGCTTTGACCTATATGTACACCATCTGCATCGACAGCGAGAGCAATATCAACTCTATCATTTATAATAAGTGGTACTCCACGAGTTTGCAAAAATTCTTTGAGAGCTTTTGCAGTATTATAAAAATCTCTTGATGAGAGATTTTTCTCTCTTAGCTGAACCATAGTACAGCCACCGTCAATAGCTTTTTCAACAGCTTCTTCAAGAGTTTTTGTTGACATAAGTTCTCGGTCTGTCACAAGATAAAGCTGATAAATTTCTGAATTTGTTTTCATATGCTCACCGTTGAATCAGAGTTCTGAGCAGAACTTAACTTCCTTGCCCTCAAGGATAAGATTTGTAGTTCTGACAGCACACATCTTTCCGCACATTGAACAAGTATGACGCTCGCTTACTGGTGTTGATTCATAATATCTCTTAGCCTTTTCCTTATCAATAGCGACCTCAAACATAGCATCCCAATCGAGTTTGTGTCTTGCATCTGCCATTTTATTATCAATATCTCTTGCACCCTTAATACCATTTGCAATATCGGCTGCGTGTGCAGCAATCTTAGAAGCAATGATACCCTCCTTAACATCGCTGAGATCTGGCAAACGGAGGTGTTCTGCCGGTGTTACATAGCAAAGGAAGTTTGCACCATTATTTGCAGCAATAGCTCCGCCGATTGCTGATGTGATATGGTCGTATCCTGGTGCAATATCTGTAACAAGCGGTCCGAGAACATAGAATGGTGCATTATGGCAGATTCTTTTCTGAATTTTCATATTTGCAGCGATTTCATTCATAGCCATATGTCCTGGACCTTCAACCATAACTTGAACATCTTTTTGCCATGCTCTTTCTGTTAATGCTCCAAGCTCTATAAGCTCGCTAATTTGTCCTGCGTCTGTGCTGTCATCAATGCAGCCTGGTCTAAGTGCGTCACCAAGACTTATTGTGCAGTCGTATTCTCTGAGAATATCAAGAACTTCATCATAATGCTCATAAAAAGGATTTTCATTTCCTGTCATTTCCATCCACGCAAAAAGCAATGAACCGCCACGAGAAACAATATTCATCTTTCTCTTATCACGCTTTAGACACTCAACAGCTCTCTTATTAATACCTGCGTGAATTGTCATAAAGTCTACACCCTCTTTTGCATGAGCCTCGACAACCTTTAAAAAGTCCTCTGCTTTTATATCAAGGAGGTCTTTCTCAAGATAACCGATAGCGTCGTACATAGGGACTGTACCTATCATTGCAGGAGAATACTCGATAAGTTGTTTACGGAAAGTATTTGTCTTGCCATAATTACTTAAATCCATAATAGCCTCTGCTCCGAAGTCGATAGCCATTTTTACCTTTTCAAACTCAAGAGTATAGTCCTTGCAGTCGCCAGAAATTCCGAGATTCACATTGATTTTTGTTTTAAGTCCGTCGCCAATGCCCTCTGCGCTTAGAGATTTATGGTTGATATTTGCAGGAATAGCAACTGTACCCTTAGCGACAAGCTCCATAAGCTCCTTAGTGTCCATTTGCTCTTTCTGTGCAACGATTTCCATTTCCTTTGTAACTATGCCTTTTTTAGCGGCCTCCATCTGTGTTTTATAGCTCATAATTGCAGTCCTTTCATATATAATTCATAGAAATGATTTGTCGGTCCATGTCCTTTTCCTATCGAAAGTGAATGTTCAATCGCTGTTGTTATATAAGTTTTTGCTTTTTCAACAGCTTTATTTAAGGTTAAACCATTTGCGAGGTTTGCGGCAATGGCTGATGAAAATGTACAACCTGTTCCATGAGTATTTTTGGTGTTTATGCGTTCAGTTGTAAAGGTATAAAACGATTTACCATCATAAAGTAAATCTATTGCATCTCCCGAAAGATGTCCGCCTTTAATCAAAACATTTTTTGCACCAAGCGAATATATCTTCTTTGCAGCCTCTTGCACATCTTCTTGACTTTCTATGCTCATCTCTGTAATCGTTTCTGCCTCTGGAATATTCGGCGTAAGAACATATGCAAGCGGAATAACTTCCGTTTTCAAGGCTTCAAGTGCTTCAGGTTTCATAAGAGCGTGTCCGCCCTTTGCCACCATAACTGGGTCAATGACAGTATATTTCGGTTTATACTGACGAAGCTTTTCTGCAACAGTTTTCATACAAATTTCTGATGAAAGCATACCAACCTTAACTGCATCTACTTCCATATCCTCAAAAACAGCGTCAATCTGATTCTTAATCATTTCCGGAGAAATATCTTCAACAGATATTACACGAGAAGTATTCTCAGCAACAACTGAAACAATTACACTCATTCCGAAAATGCCATTCGCCGAAAAGGTTTTCAAATCCGCTTGTATTCCTGCTCCACCACTGCAATCCGAGCCTGCAATAGTCAAAGCCGTTTTCATAAAATCCACCTCCTAAGAATAAAAAAGCCTGCACAACGGCAGGCTTAACAACTTGAGAACTAAAATATGCGGTATAGTCCCGCTTATATTAAGGATAGTAAAAATCTCAATTTCTACAAATTTACTTCCCTACCACGGTATCAACCGACAGGTTCAAAGGGTTTAATTCTCAATCGGACGCTTATCCGATACCCCCGTAAATAATTTATTCAGTTTTTATATTAAATATAGTACCGTATTTTACAAGAATTGTCAAGTTAGCTGATGAACTTCCCAAAAGACAATTAAAAGTTTCGCTCGAGCCTTTTCTACACCAGCTTTGCTGGTGAAAGTTGCTCGCGGTTTCCAAAGGCAGAGCCTTTGGTGGGGTTTATAGTTTGGTTTCCATTCGCCGTTTAATACGGTACCAATCACATCATAATCTTTTGTGAACACTGCCAAGTTTGCTACCTTACCTGCTTCAACTGAGCCTAAACGATCATCTACGCCAATCGCTCTCGCAGGGTAAAGGTTACTCATGCGAATCGCTTCTGCTAATGGAATTTCTACATATTCCACAGCATTTTTGATGGACTCCATCATGGTAATTGATGCACCTGCAATCGTACCATTTGCATCGTAGCAACGACCTTCTTTCACATAAATTGGTTTTCCTACAAAAGTGAAGGTTTCCAATTCAGGTGGTGCACCTGCAGCAGCAATAGAATCAGTCACAATAC
>OGWY01000080.1_pt1 | contig 65178 bp, 66 predicted proteins | sample 1576121 | NCBI WGS metagenome assembly OGWY01 (sample SAMEA3541543, study PRJEB24748) | human gut metagenome | biome: human gut; feature: human-associated habitat; material: faeces | place: China | collected 2012 | reverse complement strand
TATAATTTCCTTATATAATAAAAAAATGGACTAAATTTAGTCCATTTTTTTAATTTTCATTCCAATTTGTTTTTGCTATTATTTCTTGAATTAATTCATGTCCCATATTTGGGTGAATAGTCTCTTCATGAGATATTGTAACAATTGACATCGCCATAGCGAACTTAACAGTCTCTTTTATAGGAAGGTTATGCATATAACCAAATCCTAATCCTGCAACAAAAGAATCTCCTGCTCCTGTAACATTTTTAACTGTAACTCCAGTAGCTTTTAATGTTCCACTCTCAACTCCGTTAGTATAGTAAATTCCATCGGCATCTAAACTTATAAATACATTTTTAATTCCTAAAGATAAAAAGTGATTTCCTACTTTTTCTAAGTCCTCTCTAGTATTAATTTTAATACCAGATAAAACTTCAGCTTCAACTCTATTAGGTTTTATTGTATGGAAATATTTAATAAGATGCTTAACCTTTTCAGCTTTTGTTGAAGAGATTGGGTCTAAGATGAAATTTGTTTTTCCTTGAAACTTAGTTAATAGGTATTCTAAGTTCTCTGGATCATCAGCATCTAAGAATGTAAATGCAGCATTTTCTATCATAGGTGCTTTCGAGTCTATAAAATCAGTTGTCATAGCACTTATACTGTCTAAGTCTGCTACTGCTGAAACCATTTCTCCACTCTCATCTAAAATAGCCATGTACGTTGGTGTGCTCTTTCCTTCTAAAACTAAAGAATTTCTCATATCATATCCAATTTTTAAAGAATGAGTTAACATTGAACGTCCAATCTCATCATCTCCTATAATAGATATAAACTTAGTTTTAACACCAACTCTAGCCATATTTTCAGCTATATTTCTTGAAACTCCTCCGAAAGATATTTTGATCTTTCCTGGAATAGAATCGCAGGCTTTATATGATGAGTTGCAAAAACCAAACATATCAACAACAGAAGCTCCAAAAACTAGTATATATTTTTGTCCGCTTAGACAATCTTGCATTACAAATTCCTCCTAAATATAAAAAAAATAAATAAATATATTTTAACAGATTTTTTACAAAAGTCAAAGATTAAAATTGTACAATAAAACTTAATTTTATACTTGTTCCCTTTTTAGCGAATAAATGCTATAATAAACAATTGAATAAAGTTAAAATCGAAGGAGAATATGTGAATAATTTTAATAATTTAAATGTTAATAAAAATATAATAGAGCTTTTAAGTAAGATGGGAATTAAAGAGCCAACTGATATACAAAAAGAGGGGATTCCACCAATATTAAATGGTAAAGATGTTATAGCTCAAGCAGCTACAGGGAGTGGAAAAACTTTAGCTTTTATAATACCGATTATACAAAACTTAGGTGGAAATGGGAAATTACCACAAAGTTTAATAATAACTCCAACAAGAGAGTTAGCAATCCAGATTGCAGAAGAGTGTGAAAAAATAAATTATGATAATAAAAAAATTATGCTAGCTTATGGTGGTAGAGAGATAGCTGGTCAAATAGAAACTTTAAAATCTGGAGTTGATATTGTTATTGGGACTCCTGGAAGACTAGTTGATTTAATAGAAAGAAAAGCAATTGATCTATCTAAAATAAAAACATTAGTTTTAGATGAAGTTGATCAAATTCTTATGATGGGATTCAGAAATGAAATTGATAAAGTTATTGAAGTTTGCAGTAGAAAAAGACAAACTCTTTGTTTCTCTGCAACAATAGATTCTACAGTTAAGAAGATAGCTTATAGAATAACAAAAGAGCCACTAAATATTGTTATTGAAAGTAAAGAGAATAAACTAGCAAATATAAATCAGCATATTATAAAAACATCAGATAGAAGAAAATTAGATACTCTTTGTTCTCTATTAAATGATACAAATCCATTTATGGGAATTATTTTCTGTAGAACTAAAGTTAGAGTTGATAGTTTAGAAGAGGAATTATCATCTAGAGGATACTCTTGTCAAAAATTACATAGTGATATACCTCAAGCTAAAAGAGAAAAAATAATGAAAGCATTTAAAGATGTAGAGTTTCAATTTTTAGTTGCAACAGATGTTGCAGCAAGAGGAGTAGATATCACTGGAGTAACTCATATATTTAACTATGATATTACAGAGGATGTTGAAAGTTATATCCATAGAATTGGAAGAACGGGTAGAGCTGGAGAAAAAGGAGAATCATACCTTTTTGTTACAGATAGAAATGAAGGTATGTTAAATGATATTGAAAATACAATTGGATTCTCTATTCCTGAAATGGAGATAGAGTTTGCTCAAGGAGTTATGTCTACATTAGAGCTACCTAAAAAGAAGTACAATAAGAAAATAAACGCAAGAACAAAAAATATAGAAGAGCAAAAAAAGCGTTACAGAAGATAAAAGTGAAACTAAAAGAAGGGGGATACGTAAAAAATGGAAAGAATTCAAAAACAGATGGCATTTTTATTTGAAATTGATAAAGTGAAGGATATTTTTAGACAATCACTTGTTGTAAATGGAAAAAGAGAGGAAAATGATGCAGAGCACAGTTGGCATATGGCTTTAGTTGCTTTGACAATAAAAGAGTACTTTCAAGGAGAGGTCAATTTAGAAAGATCTCTGAAAATGATTCTAATCCATGATTTGGTTGAGATATACGCTGGAGATACTCCCGCTTTTGGTGAAGTAAGACCTGATAAAGCTGACGATGAGTTAAAAGCTGCAGTTAAACTTTTCTCTCTCCTACCAGATGATCAAAAAGAGGAATTTTTAAATCTTTGGTTAGAGTTTGAAGAGTGTGAAAGTAATGAAGCTAAATTTGCAAATGTTTGTGATAGATATCAAGGATTTATGCAAAATTTAACTTCTGATGGACATACTTGGAAGAAATTTAACGCTCCTATGGAGAGAGTTTTAAAAAGAGCTGAAGTTATAAAAATCTATGTTCCTGAACTATATGAAAAAGTTATGTTACCTGAGTTTTTAAAGTATCAGGAGAGGGGAATTATAAAGTAAAAAATACATGAAGTTTATTGATTTTTCTCTTTTCATGTGATATTATTAAAAAGTATTAATTAATGAGCAAGGTAGAGTGACCGAGTGGCTAAGGAGCACGCCTGGAACGCGTGTAGAGCGTAAGCTTCGTGGGTTCGAGTCCCACCTCTATCGCCATATTTTTACATTTTTTTAAAATAAATACAAAAAAATATACATAAAGTATTGACATTTAAGGGTTTACTGAGTATAATCGGTTTAAAGATACCATAAATAAAGGGTTTTCAACTTTTTGGTTTCTTGCATACTATATTCTATAATAGTTCAAGGAGGGTAACAATGACTAAAAAAGAGTTTATCGATTTATTTGCAAAAACAGGTGAATACACTAAAAAAGATGCAGAGAAGGCAGTTAAGTTATTTTTAGATTTAGTTGAACAAAAGTTAGTTGAAGGTGAACCAGTATCATTTATAGGATGGGGAAAATTCGAAGTAGTTACTAGAGCAGCAAGACACGTAAGAAACCCACAAACAGGTAAGAAAATGAAATTAAAAGAGAAAAAAGTTGTTAAATTTAGAGTTGGTAAAACTTTAGAGGAAAAAATAGTATAATTACAAAATGCTTCGAATACAATTCTTTTGAAGAATATCATTCGGAGCTTTTTTATTTAAAAAGAGGTGTAAAGTGAAAGTCGTTATAAACAATATTAATGTTTCTATTGAAAAGGATCAAACCCTTGAACTTAAAAAAGAGATCATTAAAAGAGGAATAAAAGAAGAGAATATAGAAAAAATAGAGTATTCAAAAAGATCAATAGATAGTAGAAAAAAAACTGATATAAAATTTGTTTACAATATAGAGGTTACATTAAAAAATGATGTAGATATCTCATCTCTAACTAATGTTAATCCATTTAAAGAGAATGAGGAAGTAAACTATAAAGCAAAAGATGGAATAGAAAGAGTTGCTATTATAGGAGCTGGACCAGCTGGACTATTTGCTGCCCTTAGACTTTGTGAACTTGGAATAAAGCCTATAGTTTACGAACGTGGAGAAAAAGTTGACGATAGAGATAAAACTATTGATGAATTTATAAAGTTTAGCATGCTTAATCCAAATTCAAATATTCAATTTGGAGAGGGTGGAGCAGGAACATATTCAGATGGAAAGTTAAACACTAGAGTAAAAAGTGGATATATGAATAAAATATTTTTAGAATTAGTTGCTAATGGTGCCCAAGAACAGATTCTTTGGGATTATAAACCACATGTAGGAACTGATGTATTAAAGATAGTAGTAAAAAATTTAAGAGAAAAAATTATAAATCTAGGTGGAGAGTTTCATTTTAACACTTTAATAAAGGATGTTATAATTTTAGATGGAAAAGTAAAGGGTATAAAGATTCAAAATCTGAAATCACCAATTTTAGTAGAAGAGAATGTTTTATTTGATCATGTAATATTAGCTATAGGACACTCATCGAGAGATACTTATAGAATGCTTCATAAGCATGGTGTTTTTATGGAAAATAAACCTTTTGCTATAGGAGCAAGAATCGAGCATCCAAGAGTGGATATAGATACAATGCAGTATGGTAAGATGTGTTCTCATCCAAATTTAGAAGCTGCAACATATAGCTTAACTTATAATAATAGAGATGAGGAAAGAGGAGTATTTTCATTTTGTATGTGTCCAGGTGGTGTAATTGTAAACGCTGCTTCTCAAGAGGGAGGGACACTTGTTAATGGAATGAGTTATTCTCAAAGAGATGGTAGATTTTCTAACTCAGCACTTGTTGTAGGAGTTAAAGCTAATGAGTTTGGAGATGAACTTTTCTCAGGAATGGAATACCAAGACCAACTTGAAAAGAAAACTTATGATATAATTGGAAATTACGGAGCACTATATCAAAATACTCTTGATTTCTTAAAAGGAAAAACTACAAATAGAAAGATTGAGTCTAGTTATGAGATGGAATTGAAAAGCTATGACTTAAATAATCTTTTCCCAGAGGTAATATCTAAGAATATGAAAATGGCTATGGGATACTGGGAAAAAACACAAAGAAACTTTATAAGTGAGCATGCAAATTTAATAGGACCAGAAACTAGAACATCTGCTCCTGTAAAAGTTACAAGAAATGAGTTTGGAGAATCAATAAATACAAAAGGTCTTTATCCAATAGGAGAGGGAGCTGGATATGCAGGTGGAATTATAAGTGCTGCCATTGATGGTTTTAAAGTAGTGGACTTAGCCTTTGCAACACTTTAACATATTATTTAGTTGTAATCTTTACTTAAAAGGTATATAATTAAAGATAGATTATATTTTAATTTTAGAATTGGAGAATAAATAATGAAAATATCAAAAAAAGATGCATTAGAGTGGTTTAGTCATTTATCATCACTTTCTGGAGATAAAACAGAAGTATTTAAAAGATTTAGCCCAATTATAGATTCAACTGTTAGACAGATTGAGTTAGCAGTTAATAAAAGACACCAAGAGATGAAAGATGAGATTGCTGATCTGAAAAATCTTAAAGGAAGAACATTCTTCGTTGGAGATCAACAAAAATTCCCTAAAGGATGTGTTTCTTGCTTATTTGGTGACGGTCTTGGTGGAATAAGAAAAACTCACCAATGTAACTTACTATGTAAGTTCTGTTACTATCATGATAATATTGATAATCAAGAACCAATTCCAGATGGAATGTGGGAAATTGGAGAGACTCTTTATTATGAAGAGGATATAGACCTATTATTATCAATACAGAAAAAACCTAGTGGAATTGCATATGTATACTTAGAGCCATTCCTAGATATTGAAAAATATTATGGAATTATAAAAAAGCTAAGTGAAGCTGGAATTTATCAGCATATGTATACAAATGGTTCTCTATGCACAAGAGAGAACTTACAAAAACTTGGTGAAGCTGGATTAAATGAGTTAAGATTTAATTTAGGTGCTGTTAAATGTAGTGATAAAGTTATTGAAAATATGGCAATAGCTAAAGAGTATATTCCAATGGTTGGAATAGAGACTCCTATGACTCCAGAATTTTATGAAGAGTTCCAAGAAAAGAAGGAAAAGATTCTAGCAACGGGTATAGACTTTATAAACTGTGCTGAACTTCACTTTGGAGAAGACAATATAAATAACTATGTTGGAGAGAGAATGTATATGGCTAGAAGAGGATATATATCTCCACTTTGGTCAAGAGAGATTACATTTAAACTTATGAAACAAGCTTGTGATGAGAACTGGCCAGTAGTTGTTCATGATTGTTCAAACCATACAAAATACTCAAGAGAGTTAAATAAAAACTCTAAACAAGGACAACCTTTTGGAAGTACAACTTATGTTAGTGAGTTTGATAGATTCTTACCACATTTATTCTTAGCAACTTTAGAAGATGAGAGCTTTGATTTTATTGAAGAAACTGAATTACCAGAAAACTTAAAATTAGAAAACTGTTTAGATGAGATAGATTTTCTTATAGTTGATGATGAAGATGAGATGTATGAGGATTTCTTTGTTGAAGAGGACGAGGAAGAAGAGGAATAGTATATTACAGTTTCAAAATAATTTTTCAATTAGGAGGGTTATATGAGAAATAGGTTAAATACAAGTTATGGAATTTTAGGAGTATGTATTTTTCTTGGCCTTTGGATTTTAGGTTACACTTTAGGAGAAAGTTTTATAAAAACAAAAACAATGGACAGAGTTGTAACTGTAAAAGGATTAGCTGAAAAAGAGGTTATGGCTGATGTGGTTCTATGGCCAATTGATTTCAAAGTTGCTGGAAATGAACTTTCAGAAATCTACTCCAATTTAGAAAGAGATAATGGTAGAATTATTGAATTTTTAAAAGAAAATGGAATAGAGAGTAATGAGATAACTATTTCAGCACCTACTATTGAAGACAAGATGTTATATCAATATGATAATAATGTTGCTGCTTTTAGATATGTAGCAACTCAAACAGTAACTGTTTATTCAACTAAAGTGGATAAGGTATATACTTTAACAAATAAAATTGGTGAACTTGTTAAAGAAAATATAGCTCTAGGAAATTCAAATCAATATGGAACTACAACTGACTATATCTATACAAAACTTAATGACTTAAAACCTGAGATGATTGAGATGGCTACTAAAAATGCTAGAGAGGTTGCTGAAAAGTTTGCAAAAGATTCAAACAGTTCTTTAGGAAAGATTAAATCTGCAAATCAAGGACAGTTTACTATAACTAACAGAGATCAACACAATCCACAGATTAAAAATGTGAGAGTTGTTAGTACAATTGAATATTACCTAGTTGATTAAAAAATATACTATATTATATAAAAAAGGAGACTTTAATAGAGTCTCCTTTTTATTTACTAATTTTATTATATAAGTTCCATTCCTTTTTTAACTTTAGTTATAGTAGCTTCATCTACAAAAATACTAGCTAAAGCAAGACCAAACTCCACAGATTTTCCAGCTCCTGGAGAAGTAATTAAGTTTCTATCAACTACAACATCTTTATGCTCGTACTTTTCACTAGCCATCTCCTCTTTAACAGATGTGTGACAAGTAAATTTATAATCTCCAATTAATCCATTTATTCCTAAAGTTGTTGGTCCTCCACAAATAGCTCCAACAAACTTATCATTACTATTTAAATATTCCTTAACAATCTCAACAACTCTTGAATCGCTTCTTAAGTTAACATATCCAGGGAATCCGCCAGGTATAACAACCATTACTCCCTCTCCTACATTAATATCAGAAATATTTATATCAGCAACAACTTTTACTTTTTGAGCTGACTCAACTTCTAAAGTGTTTTCCATAGTAGATACAGTAACCACATTAAGTCCTGCTCTTCTTAAAACGTCTACTGGTGACATCGCTTCAATTAGTTCAAATCCATTAGCTAACATAACAAAAATTTTCTTGTTCATAAAACACCTCCGAAAAATAATTAACTTAATTATATCAGAAACATTAAAAAAACTCTAGGTTATATGATATAATCATAATATAAATGAAAAAAGGAATGATAACATGAAGGTAAATTATGAATTAGAAATGCAAAAAGAACTGGATAAGATAGGTCTTAACAGTGAAAAAAAACTTTTAATACACTCATGTTGTGCACCGTGCAGTTGTGCTATACTTGAGTACCTAAAAACATATTTAAATATTGATATATATTTTTATAATCCAAATATAACAGAGAAAGAGGAATACATCACTAGATTAAATGAACAATTTACATTTAATGATGCTATGGAATTTGGAATGACTATAATAGAGGGTGAATATAGTCCAGGTAAAGATTTTATAGAAAAAATTAAGGGGTTTGAAAAAGAAAAAGAGGGCGGAGCTAGATGCTATAGATGTTATAAACTTAGAATGGAAGCTACTGCAAAAAAAGCCAAAGAGTTGGGATATGAATATTTTTCAACTGTTTTAAGTATAAGTCCTATGAAAAATGCTCAGTGGATAAATGAGATTGGAATTGAACTTGAAGAAAAGTATGGAGTTAAATTTTTAAGAGGAGATTTTAAAAAGAAAAGCAGATACTTAAGAAGTGTCAATCTATCTAAAGAGCATGAGTTATATAGACAGGATTACTGTGGATGTATATATTCTAAACTTGAGAGAATGGAAAAAGAGAAAGAGAAGGAAAAAGAAAATGGAGAAACACAATAATAGAAGATTTTATTCTTTAAATGATTTTTTTAAAGATGAGTTTAAAGACAAGATATTTAAAGTATCTTTAGATGGTGGATTTACTTGTCCAAATAGAGATGGAAAAGTTGCTCATGGTGGATGTATATTTTGTAGTGACGCTGGAAGTGGAGAATTTGCTGGAAATAGAAGAAAAAGTATAACAGAACAAATTGATGAACAATTAGAGTTTCTAAAAGATAAAGTTAAAGATAAGAAAGTGATAGCTTATTTTCAAAACTTTACAAATACATATGGTGATGTAGAATATTTAAGAGAGATTTATTATGAAGCTTTAAATCATCCTAAAGTTTTAGGATTGGCAATAGGAACTAGACCTGATTGTATAGAGGATGATACTTTAGAACTTTTAAAAGAGATAAATGAAAAACATTTCTTTTGGATAGAGCTAGGTCTTCAAACAATTGATGATAAAGTTGCAAAAATAATAAATAGAGGTTATCCTCTTTCTACATATATTGAAACATCTAAAAAACTAAAAGATAGTGGGATAAAATTTGTTACACATATGATTGTAGGATTACCTACAGAGGAGAGGGAAGATATTTTAAATACAGCAAAATGTATTGTTCAATCGGGTGCTTGGGGAATAAAAATTCACTCTCTTCATATTATAAAAGGAACTCCTTTAGAAAGATTATATAATGATAAAAAATTTAAGGTTTTCACTTTAGATGAATATGTGGATATTGTAGTTACTATATTAAAACTTTTACCTGATAAAATGGTTGTTCATAGAGTAACAGGCGATGGAAAAAAAGATGAGGTTGTTGAACCTAAATGGAGTTTGAATAAAAGGAAAGTTTTAAATGAAATTGAAAAAGAACTTAAAAAGAGAGAGAATATATAACGGAGGTTTTTAAATATGGGTGGAACGCTTATAAAGTTAAAAGAGTTTCAAGAGAGTTTTACTAAAAATGAGAAAAAGATATCTCATTTTTTATTAGAAAATATGGATGAAATAAAAACACTGAATACATATGACTTAGCTGTTAAATGTGATGTGAGTCAAGCATCAGTTGTTAGATTTGCTAAAAAACTTGGATTTAAAGGTTTTCCAGAATTTAAAATAGCTTTAGCTGGAGATTTAGCTATGAAAAATAATGAAAAAGAGATTCAAATAATTTATGATGAAATTAGTGTTGATGACAACACAGAAATGCTTGCTAAAAAAGTTGTTTATGAGAATATAAAAAGTGTAGAGGATACATATAAAGTTTTAAATTTTCAAGAGATAGAAAAAGCTGTCGAAGCTATTGAAAGTGCAAATAGAATATTTCTTTTAGGAGCTGGATTCTCTGGAATAGTAGCAAGAGACTTTCAATATAAACTATGGGAACTAGGAAAAAATGTTATATTTGAAACGGATCAACATATACAATTAACAAATGCTTCTACAGCTCAAGAAGGAGATTTAGTATTTGTAATATCTTACAGTGGTCAAACTTTAGATATATATCAAAGTATTTTAGAGTTTAAAGAAAAAGGTGTAAAGGTAATTACGCTAACTAAAGTAGCAACAAATCCTATTAAAGATATTGGAGATATTTCTTTAAGTACAATAGTTGAAAAAAGTAATTTAAGATCTACTTCTCTCTCCTCTAGAATGGCACAATTAACTGTTATTGATATCCTTTATGTAAAATTAATTCAAAGAGATAGAGAAAAAGCAAATAGATTAATTGGAGATGCTGTAGAAAGCGTAAAAAAATTCAAAATGTAAATATAATTCATTTTTATAAAACTTTTTAGAAAAAAAGTTTCTAAAAAGATTGACTTTTTCAAAAATAAATGGTAACTTTATTGTAGAATATGTAAACAATTCAAGGGAGTGATTTAGAATGAGAGTAATTATAACTGAGAAAAATATTGGGGACTGGGCAGCAGTTTATGTTGCAAAGAAAATATTAGCTGCAAAGCCAACTGCAGAGAAGCCATTTGTATTAGGTTTACCAACTGGGGGAACACCTTTAGCTATGTATAAAAGATTAATTCAGTTTTATCAAGATGGAATTATATCTTTTGAAAATGTAGTAACATTTAATATGGATGAGTATGTTGGATTATCTCCAGCTAATGATCAAAGTTACCATTACTATATGTACGAAAATTTCTTTAAGCATATAGATGCAAAAGAGGAAAATATCAATATATTAAATGGATTAGCAACTGATTACAAAAAAGAATGTGAAGATTACGAAGCAAAAATAAAAGCTATCGGAGGAATCGATTTATTTTTAGGAGGAATTGGACCTGATGGACACATTGCTTTCAATGAGCCAGGATCATCTTTAAGTTCAAGAACTAGAGATAAAGAGTTAACTATGGATACAATAATTGCAAATGCTAGATTCTTCGGTGGAGATATAGATAGAGTTCCTAAGTTATCTTTAACTGTTGGAGTTGGAACTATTCTTGATGCAAAAGAAGTTTTAATAATGGTTAATGGACATAACAAAGCAAGAGCATTACACCATGCAGTTGAGCAAGGTGTAAATCATATGTGGACTATCAGTGCACTTCAATTACATCCAAAAGGAATTATCGTTTCAGATGAAGCTGCTTGTACAGAGTTAAAAGTTGGAACTTATAGATACTTTAAAGATATTGAAAAGAGTAATTTAGATACAGATTTATTAATAGAAGAGTTATACAAAAGTTGTGGAAAATAGGGAGATGAACTAGTAATGAAAGCTATTATAAATGGAGAATTATTTATAGGAAATAAGTTTTATACTGGAAAAGTTTTAATAATGGATGGAGAGAGAATAGTTGATATCATACCTCAAGAGGAGTTAATAACTACTTATGGAAATATCGAAACTATCGATGCTGAAAATGCATATGTAACTCCAGGGTTTATAGATTTACAACTAAATGGTTGTGGAGGAGTTTTATTTAATGATGATATATCATTAGAAACTTTAGATACAATGCATAAAACTAATTTAAAATATGGATGTACTTCTTTTACTCCAACACTTATTACAACTGGAGACGAAAGTATCGAGAAAGCTATTGAATTAGTTAAAGGTATTGAGAATAAAGGTAAATATGGAGTTGTTGGACTACATATAGAAGGACCATATATCTCTTTACAAAAAAAGGGAATTCACAACCCTAAATTTATAAGAAAAGCTGATGAAGCTATGATAGATAAAATGATTGAAGCTGGAAAAGAAAATGTAAGAATAGTTACATTAGCCCCAGAAAATACAGATAAAAAAATAATTTCGAAACTAAACGCAGCTGGAATACATGTAGCAGTAGGACATTCTAACGCATCTTATGAGCAAGTGAAAGAAAAAGAAGGTTTCGGAATAACTCTTGCAACTCACCTATACAATGGAATGTCATCTTTCAACCACAGAGAGCCTGGAGTTGTAGGTGCTGTATTTGATAGCGATATTAAAGCTGGAGTAATTGCTGATGGATTCCATTGTCACTACTCTGCTATAAAATCAGCTATTAAAATTATGGGAGAAAGATTATATTTAGTTACTGATGCTGTTGCTCCTGTTGGAACAGATATGGAATACTTCTACTTTGAAGGAAACAAAGTTTTCTATAAAGATGGAAAGTGTTTTGGAGAGGATGGAACTTTAGGTGGTTCTGCATTAACTATGGATGCTGGAGTTAGAAACTTAGTTAAATATTGTGATATAACTTTAGAAGAAGCTGTAAGAATGGCGACTTTATATCCTGCAAAAGCTGTAAATATTGATAACGAGTACGGAAAGCTACAACCTGGATGTTTTGCTGATATCGTATTTTTAGATAAACATTTAAGACTTAAAAAGGTTATTGCAAAGGGAGAGTTAGTATAGTTTGACAAGGGGTAGATTATTCTACCTCTTTTTTTATATAAATTATAAAAAAGAAAAAATAATTTTTTATCGAATAAACTTATACATATGTAGAGTTATACAAAAATGACTCTTTTTAAGGAGGGTAAAAAAATTATGAAAAGAAAATGGATCTTAAAAGGTATTTTTTTAGGAAGTGTGTTTTTTATATCTATACTACTTATAAAACCAATTGGAATTTCAACACAATTTAGTGTTGCATCTGGAATGATTCATTCTGCTTTTCAAGATGATATAATTTTTAGAGAAGGAGCTGAGTTTTATAGTTTGATTGATTATTACAATCAAGATGGAATTGCTAAAAGCATAATGATTCCATATAATTATGGAATCATATTTGCTGTTGGAATTTTTTTAGGAGGTATGTTAGGAAGAATATTTTTTAGAAAAAAAGAGGAGTTTATAGAAAAGGAAAGCTTGTTAGAAAAAGATGGAATATCTAGAGTTAAACTTTTTCTAGGTGGAGTGCTTTTACTTTTTGGAGCTAGAATGGCAGGCGGATGTACAAGCGGACATATGATGAGTGGAATTATGCAACTATCTGTAAGTAGTATTATTTTTACAATAATTTTATTTCCAATAGCTATAATTGTTGCTAAAAGGATAGGTGAATAATATGAGAAATCTATTTTTTGATAATGTACCACTTTTAGGATTAATACTAGGTTTACTTTTCGGATTGGCATTATATTATGCTGGAGCAACAAATAGAGTTGTTATATCTAAAATGTTAAAACTTCAAGATTTGACTCTTATGAAAATAATTGTTTTCGCCATAGGATTTAGTATGTCTCTTCTATATTTAAGTGTAGCTTTAAATGTAATTCCTTTAGATCATTTTAGTATTAAACCTATGAATTTTGGAGTTATACTAGGAAGTGCAATTTTAGCTTTAGGTTTCGGAATGATTGGACTTTGTCCTGGAACTGCAATTGCAAGTTTTGGAGCTGGATATTTAAAAAGTATATATGTTATTTTAGGGGGATTAATTGGAGCTTTTCTTTTTACACTCACTTATCCCGTATTAAATAGTATCGGACTTTTTAAAAATGTTATAGGTGGTAAAACTACTTTACTATTTTTATCTGAAAAGTATAATTTTCTTTTTCATGGAACACCTTGGATAGGAGTATTTATAGGAATTGTTTTAATTGCAATATCTCTAGCTATCCCTTATTCTTTAGATAAGGAATAGAGGAAAATTAAAATAAAGGTATAGAGCTTAAAACTCTATACCTTTTATAATTTTGGGAAGTATATTTACTACATCAGTTGGAGTTATACAATGATAACTTTTTGAAAAATACTCTCCACTTTTTCCATGTATATATGCTCCTAATAAAGTTGCATCTAAAGGCGAATATTTCTGACTTATAAAAGATCCGATTATTCCACTTAAAACATCACCCATCCCTCCTGTTGCCATAACACTATTTCCTGTTGTGTTTATAAAAATATTTTCTCCGTTAGTAATTAAAGTTTTATGGTCTTTTAAAAGTAATATACAATTATACTTTTGGGCAAACTCTTTTGCGATGGCTACTCTATTTACTTTTATGTATTCTATATCTAAATTTGTAAGTCTTGAAAACTCCCCATAGTGAGGTGTTAAAATTGTAGGATAAGTTCTATTTTTTAAAAAATCTAGATTATTATTTTTAGCTAACATAGTTAATCCATCTGCATCAACAACTATAGGTTTTGGAAAATTTGAAAGTAACTCTTTTAAAAGATACTCATTTTTTTGATTTATTCCAAATCCACTTCCAAAAACTATACATGAGAATCTTTCTAAATTATCCAATATATTTATCTCATCTAAATTAAGCAACATAACTTCGTTTAGTTTTATAGAGAAAATATCAAAAGTTTCACGATAAGTTCCTAAAGTTGTAAGTCCTGAACCAGATTTTACAGCACCCATACTTGCAAAAAATCCAGCTCCAACCATTCCAGAACTTCCACATAAAATCAGAGTATGACCAAAATCACCTTTATATGATTCTAACTCTCTAGGTTTATAGATCTCTTTTACATAATCTAAATCTATAAAATTCATATAAAAACCTCCTTAAATTATTCGAAATAATAATTATCTTTTATTTGTTAAAAATAAACTACATATAATGTTAATTATATGTAGTTTCATTTCATAAATAACAGTTATTTACATTAAAATTAGTTGTATAAGTAAATAATATAGCTTTTAAATATCGTTTAAAAGTCTTCATCAATAGATTGCACAGGTATTTTATCAAGGACCTTCTTTTCGATTAATGATTTTGCATTTATATAAACTTCGGTAACTTTTGTATCTGAGTGACCTAAGAAGTCTCTAATCTCTATTAAATCCGCTCCATTTAATGAAAGTTCAGTTGCAATGGCGTGACGAATATTATGTGGACTAATATCTTTATTTATAACTTGCCCCATTTCTTGAATAACATTATACAAAGCTCTATATGATAATGGTCTATTTTTTTCAAAAGAACTACAAAAAAGATATCTCTCTTCTAACTCCTCTTCGTCCATTCCATACACATTGATTATATAATTTTTATAGTCTGCAATTTTGTTTATTAGAAAATTATGTAGTGGTTTATATTGTTCTCTTCCACTTTTCGTTTTTTCTAATTTTACAAAATACTCTCCATTTCTTTTCAATATATGTTTAAACTGCAAAGATAAAAGTTCTTGACTTCTCATTCCCGTGTAAAAAAGCGTGTGTAAAATAAGAGTGTTTCTATACTCCTTTTCTCCACTCACTTTATAATTTTTTAAGATCTCTTTTATGTCATCAAAAGATACCTTTAATATATTATCTAAATTTCTTGCTGTTTTAAAAAGTCCAATATATTTAAATGGATTATCATAGCCATTTTTTTCCAACTCTTTATAAAGAGATTTTAAAGATGATATAACTTTATTCACAGATGTTTTTTTCATCTCCCGTTCATTTAAAAGATGAGATAAATAATCCTCTATATCACTTTTCTCTATTCCAGTCATAAGTTCGATTATCTCATCCCCTTCTATTGGAGAATCACCATCATAAACATAAGTTAAAAAATCTTTTAGATAGAAAAAATAATCTTTCATTGTTTTGGGAGATTTGTATATTTCAAATATACTCTTTTTCTCCTCTTTACTTTTTTTCTTTCTACGTTGGGTACTTATTTCATGTTTTTCTTTAATAACTATCTCGTTCAATGTTCCTCCTAAAAAAGTCCTATCATTTTATTTATGGAAATTTATAGAAAATTATATAACATCGTCTCTTTCGATCTCTCTAACTTCACATGGAACCATATCCTCTAAAGTTAACTTTCCAAAAGTCTCTCTTTTTAAATATGTAACTTCATTACCAACAGCTTTTAACATTTTTTTTACTTGATGGAATTTTCCCTCTTTTATATTTAAAAGTATCTCCTTCGAGTTTACAATTTCAGCTTTTGCAGGTTGAGTTATATAACCACCAATATCTACTCCTGCTTCAAGCTTTTCAATCTCTCCCTCTCCAATATCATCTCTTAAAGAAACACGATATATTTTATCTACATGTTTTTTAGGAGAAGTTAACTCATGAGCTAACTTCCCATCGTTTGTAAAGAAAAGTAATCCTTCAGTATCTTTATCCAATCTTCCAACTGGAAATAAATCTTTTTTATTTACCCATTCAGGTAACAGTTCCATTACAGTTTTTTCTTTTTTATCTTCAGTAGCAGTTATATATCCATCTATTTTATATAGCTTGTAATATCTAAACTCTTTATATACAACTCTTCTACCCTTATACTCTACAACTGTATTTTTCTCATCTATATTTTTATTGTTATCTTTACAGATACATCCATCTATAGTTATTTCAGCAGAAGATATCAGTTTCTTTACCTCACTTCTACTTCCAATTCCACACTCTACTAAAAATTTATCTAATCTCAATTTTAATCCTCCTAAATAGTAATAATATAATTATAATTCTTATAATTTATAAAATCAAGTTTTATAATTTTTAATTTATTTTTTAAGGTTAGTTTTTATATGTATATTTTTTCAAAATAAGTTTAAATACAAAATTACAAATTATAAAAAATAATAATATTTTTAAATTTTTAGTTGTTCAACTAATTAAAGTTGTGATATAATAAGTAGCAAATATTTTAATTCTTATTTTTCAGGAGGGTATACAAAAAATGGTTGATTTCAAAAAAATTGATTTAATGATAGAATACATCGAAGAGGGAACTATTCCAGAAGGTAAGAGTTTCAATGAATTTGCAATAGACTTTTATCTTGAAACAAAAACTTTAACTTTATCAAAATATCTAAGATTAAAAGATAGAAGTTCAAAGTTACCTAAAATTATGAATACTAAAAAAGCTGGAGAGGTTCTTTTTGAAACAGAAAAAAATGATGAGATGAAATCATTTCTATCTAGAAAAGGATTTAAGACTCTTCCAGAACTTAACTATACAGCAGTTATGCTTCTTAGAAAAGTAGATCTTTTTACAAATTGGCAAAAACTTGTTTATTTCTTCGAAGGTGGAAGAACAATACAAGAGATTAATAGCTCATTAAAAAAAGAATTACTACCTATGGAAGTTGAAAAGTTAGAAAGGTTTATAAAAGATGAACTTCGTCTGAACGACCAAGAACTTAACTGGTTTTTAGGAAAAATGGAAAAAGTCGAAAAAGATAAAGCTTTATATAGAGCTATAAGAAAACTTACTAAATAGGGAGAACAAAATTATGAAAAAATTATTATGTGGATTTTTATTACTTTCATCTTTAGCTTTTGCATCAGATGTTTCTAGAAAAGAAGCAGACGCACTAAAAGATAGATTAAAGATGTATACTACAGGATATCAAAAAAGAGCTTTTTCTATGAAAAATCACTTAGGAAAAAGAGAGATTGTTATAGATTCTAAATTAAGAGACTTACCACAAACTTCAAGAACTGCTTTTGGTGATAATAAATACAATAGATCTGGTGATTGGGAAATGAATAGAGAGAAGAGAGGAATTCAATACTTCTCAGTTCCTGGAACGACTAGAAGAAAAGCTGTACAAAAAATAGATGGAAAATATGTTGTATTCTTCTACAACGCTATTGGTAAAAATGATAATATGGTTGAAGATACATTAGAAGATGTAAAAAAGGCATTAGAGAGAAACTAATCTCTATAAATCAGATATATAAAAAGACACAGAATTTTCTGTGTCTTTATTTTTTAATCTACTAAACTTCTAAGTAGTTCAATCTCTTGTTTCCAAATAGTTTCATCTATTGTCTCCATAACTATTGGAATATTTCTAAATCTATCATCATTCATAAATCTTTTAAAGAAGTCCATACCAAGAGTTCCCTCTCCTATACTGTGATGTCTATCTTTTTTACTTCCTACTCCAAACATAGAGTCATTTAAGTGTATTCCTTTTAGATATTTAAATCCAACAATATTTTCAAAAGCATCCATAGTTGAATTATATTCCTCCTCTGTTGAAAGAGCATATCCCGCTGCTACTGTATGACACGTATCTAAACAAACACCTATTCTAGTTTTATCTTCTATAAGATTTATTATATCTCTTAAATGTTCAAATTTATAACCCATATTTGAACCTTGTCCTGCTGTATTTTCTAAAACAACTATAACATTTGGAACAGCTTTATGTGCTTTATTTATTGAATCAGCTATAAGTTTTACACACTCATCTTCACTTATCTCTTTTAGATGACTTCCTGGGTGAGTATTCAGATATATAAGTCCTAATTGATTTACTCTTTCCATCTCATCTAAAAAAGCATTTAATGATTTCTCTCTTTTTTCCTCATCAGAACTTCCTAAGTTTATAAGATATCCATCATGTGGTAAAATTTGCTCTGGAGTAAACTTGTATCTTCTCATAGCATCTTTAAACTCTAAAATTTCATCTTCTGTATATGGTTTAGCATCCCATCTTCTCTGATTTTTAACAAACATTCCAAATCCATTTGCATCTATAGCCATTGCATTTTTAAAAGCATTAGCTACTCCACCTTGTATAGATACATGGGCACCTAAATATGTATTTTTAATTTTTTCCTCTCTTGTCATATATACACCTCTATCTAAATTGATTATTATTTTACTATTCGTATATAGTATAACATAATCTATACTTTTTGAATAGACAATGAAATTAAAATACTTTCTTGAAATAGATTGAAATACTTAGTATATCGTTATAAAATAAAGTATCAAAACATTTAGGAGGAGCTATGATTAAAATACTTTCTTGTATAAAAGAAAAAGATAATTGGATTATTGAAGTAGAGTCACATAATCTATATATAGACGGTAAGGGTGGACAAATAGGAGATCAAGGTTATATAGGGGATACAAGATTTTTAACTGTTATAGATGATAAAAAAATTATAGTTGAAAATGAAATTGCTCCAGGTGTATATGCATATACCGTAGATACTAATAGAGTTTTTGATATAGGAGTGCAACATACAGCTCAACATCTTTTTTCTGCTATAGCATATAATGACTATGGACTAAATACTGTTGGATTTAGAATGACTGAAACTTATACAACAGTGGATTTAGATTCTAAAGATTTAGATGAAAACTTCGTAGACGAATTAGAAAGAAAAATTAATAGTGCTATAGGAGAGGGTAGGGCTATTTTGGAAAAAATAGTTACTAGAGATGAAGCTAACTCTATTGATACATTTAGAAAAAAAATAAGTGATAAAGTTACTGGTGATGTTAGAATTATAACTATAGATAATATGGATACAAGTGCTTGTGCTGGATATCATGTATCTGACATATCAGAGATTAGAGTATTCAAAATTATAAGTTTTGAGAAAATCAAAGGAAATTATACTAGATTCTATTTCTTAAGTGGAGAGAGAGCTATTGAGGATTTTGTTAAAAAAAATAAAACTATTAAAGAATTAGATAGAATATTTAGTTGTAGAGATAACGAGATAATTTCTATGGTAGAAAAATTTAATAACGAAAAGAAAGAAGTTGAAAGTAGATTTAAAGAGTTAAATTTAAAATATTGTAATTTTTTATCTAGAGATCTATTAAGTTCAGCTATTGAAAAGGATGATAGAAAATATATAGTATATAAAGATGATAAGGATACAATAACAAACTTAAATAAAATTATACCAGGTGATTATATTTTTATAGGTATTTGGGAAGATGCTGGAGTAATATCTAGTAAAGCTATTGACTGTGGTGAATTATTAAAGGAGTTTTCTAAAGTTCTAAACATAAAAGGTGGAGGAAAAGGAGAGAGAGCTAACTTTAAAGGAGAGGTTTCAGTAGCGGAGATTACAAATATATTGTAAAAGTCTGAAATATCTGTTATAATGGAAATTAGGTATTTATTAGTAACAATGGAGGAAATATGTCAAATAAAATAAATTTACTTAATTTAAACGAACAAGAGCTTACAGACTTTATAGTTTCTTTAGGAATGAAGAAATTTTACGGAAAACAAATCTTTACATGGTTAAACCAAAAAATAGTTAGAGATATTAACGATATGACAAACATATCATTAAAGGATAGAGAATTACTTTCTGAGAAAGCTTACATCCCTTTCTTAAACCTATTAAAACACCAAGTTTCTAAAATAGATAAAACTGAAAAGTTTTTATTTAAATTAGAAGATGGAAATACAATTGAAAGTGTTATCTTAAGACACAAAGACAGAACAACTCTTTGTATCTCATCTCAAGTTGGATGTGCTGTTAAGTGTGGATTCTGTGCTACAGGTCTTGGTGGATTTACAAGAAACTTAGATGTACACGAGATTACAAACCAGTTCTATACAATTGAAAGAAGACTATTAAAGCAAGGATTACAAATTAATAACATTGTATTTATGGGTATGGGAGAACCTATGCTTAACATTGATAATGTTATAAAAGCTATTGATATCTTATCAAGTGAAAAAGGAGTAAACGTTTCTAAGAGAAGAATTACAATTTCAACTTCTGGAATTATTCCTGGAATTGAGAAGTTATTAGAAGAGAGAATCCCAGTAGAATTAGCTATATCTTTACACAGTGCTATTGATGAAAAGAGAAGTGAGTTAATGCCAATTAATACAAAATATCCATTAGAGGATTTATTCCCAATATTACAAGAGTATCAAAGACAAACTAAAAGAAGAATAACTTTTGAGTATATCTTAATCAACGACTTCAACGTTTCTGATAATGATATTGCTTACTTAGCTGACTTTGTTCACAACTTTGATCATATATTAAATCTTATTCCATGTAATCCAGTAGATGGAAAAGATTACCAAAGACCTTCTCAAAAGAAAATTGAAAAAATCTTCAATTACTTAAAAGATTTTAGAAAAGTAAACGTAACTGTTAGAGGAGAAAAGGGAACTGATATAGACGGTGCTTGTGGACAATTAAGACAAAAAAATCTAAAATAATTAAAATGGAGATATTTTATGAAATGGAAAATTCTTAAGTATGTTGCCATATTTATTGTATCTTTAGGTATTGTTGGAGGGATTGGAGCAAGTCTTTTAGTAAATAAATACTATAAAGAACTACCAAATGTTTCAGAGCTAGTTGAGAATTATAGTCCTCCTATTCCTACTACAATTTATGATAGAAATGGACAAGTAATTGATGTTATTTCAAAAGAAACAAGAGAACCTGTGGGGATAGAACATATACCACAAAATTTACAAAATGCTTTTATAGCCATAGAGGATAGACAGTTTTTAACACACTATGGAATTGATCCATTTAGAATTTTAGGTTCTGCTATAGTTAACTTAAAATCTGGAAGAGCAGCTCAGGGTGGAAGTACAATAACTCAGCAATTAGCTAGAAATGCTTTTCTGTCTCATGAAAAAAAGTTCTCTAGAAAAATAAAAGAGATTATAATCACATTTGAAATTGAAAGAAAGTATACAAAAGATGAAATAATGGAGAAGTATCTAAATGAAATTTATTTCGGTTCTGGTGCTTATGGTGTAAAAACAGCTGCTCATAACTTCTTTAGAAAAGATGTTAATGATGTTAATCTAGCTGAGTCTGCTCTGTTAGCAGGAATTCCAAATAGACCAAATATGTACAATCCAAGAACTAATTTAGAGAAATCTTTAGTTAGACAGAAACTTATATTAAAACAAATGGAAAAGTTTGGTTTAATAACCGAAGCTGAATATAATGAAGCTTTGAATCATAAGTTTGTCAATGAATCAAAAGCTTCATCAAAAGATTTTAAAGATAAGAACACTACAATAATTTATGATGCTCTTGATAAGAAAATAGAATTTAACGCTCCTGACTTTACAGATTTAGTTCAGAAGTTTCTATTTGAAAATTTTGAAGAAAAACAAATTTATAATGATGGACTTCTTGTTGAAACTACTTTGGATTTAAATATTCAAAAAGTTGCTAAAGATAAATTTGAGAACTATCCACGTTTAAAAAATGATAAAAAACTTCAAGGTGCAATGGTAACTATTGACGCTAAAAATGGAGAAGTTATAAGTATTATCGGTGGAAAGAACTTTAAAACTGGTAACTTCAATAGAGCAGTTCAAGCTAAACGTCAAGTAGGTTCATCTTTTAAACCTTTTATTTACTACACAGCTTTAGAAAAAGGTTTTGAAGAAAATTTAGTTGTAGAAGATTCAAGAATTGTATTTGGAACTTGGGCTCCTAGAAACTTTGGAGAGAGATATTATAACGGTATGACTTTAATGCAAGGTTTTGATAAATCTCAAAATATAGTTTCTATAAAACTTTTAAATAAAGTTGGAATTCCAGCTCTTATGGATACTATGAAGAAAATTGATGCTGGATTTGTTGTACCAAATAACTTAACAGCAGCTTTAGGGACAACAGAGGGAACTCCTTTACAGGTAGCTCAATCATATGCGGTTTTTGCAAATGGTGGATATTCAATTAAACCATTCTATGTTACAAAGGTATCTGATAAATTTGGAAATACTCTATATGAGGCTAAACCTCAAATAGAACAAAAATTTGAAAGTGCAGATATTGCTCTTATGACTAATATGATGAAAAACTCTGTTAAGCAGGGAACAAGTAGAAGTGCTCAAGTTAAAATAAATAATGTTCCTATTGAACAAGGAGGAAAAACTGGTACTACAAATAATTCTAGAACAGTTTGGTACTCAGGTATGACTCCAGATTATGTTACAACAATATATGTTGGATATGATAACAATGATCCTTTATATAAAGCAACAGGAGGGGGAGTAGCAGCACCTCTTTGGAAAAATTTCTACCAAGAGATTATTGAAAAAGGTTACTACACTCCAACTACATTTACATTCTTAGATAACCATGTTAAAAATGGAGATTTAACTTATCAAGAGTTAGATCCTATATCTGGATTATTAAACGGTAGTCCTTCTGATAAAACCTTCTTATTAAGAAGAGGAAGAATTGCAGTTGAAAAAGATAGTAAATATGCAAATGGTATTGCAGGTGTTCTTGGATACTATGTTCCTACTCAAGAGACAACTTCAAAAAATGAAGCTATGTCTTCTGAAGAAGTAACTGGTCCAGCTACACAACAAGTTACTCAACCAGTTCAACAGCAAAAACAACAAAAACCTCAACAACAAAAGAAAGAGGAGAAAAAAGGATTCTTCCAAAGATTATTCAATTTCTAAATATACAAAAGGAGAGAGAAGTTAAGTCTTCTCTCTCCTTTCTATTTTATATAATCTTTTTATAAGAATATCTCTTGAAGTTTCTTTGCTACTCCATTTTCTGCATTTGTTTTTATTACTTCATTTTCAGGTAATAAAGCCTTTAGTCTTGGACTTCCATTTCCCATGATAAATCCTTTTCCTACAGATGATAGCATTTCAAGGTCATTTAATCCATCTCCAAAAGCGATTGTTTCTTTAAGATCAATCCCTTCAGCTTTTAAAACTTCCTCTATTGCACTAGCTTTTGAAACTCCCTCTCTCATAACCTCTAAACAAGATCCAAGTGAAAGAGTGATATTTAATCCCTGGTGGAATTGTTTTCTTAATTTTTTCTCTAACTCAGAGATATGCTCTTCATCATCACATATAAAGAAAAATTTTGTAATCTCTTTTCCTACTAAAGATTGGAAAGGAGCTATTACATGATGAAATCCAGACTCTTTGTGGAAAACTAATGCTTCCTCTAAAGGCTTTTCAGCATACCACTCTTCATCTAAATAAACATTCTTATGTAAGTTCTCATTATAGTTATAGTTTAATAACTCCTTAGATAAGTGAGCTGGAATATTGTGAGATATAATCTCTTTGTTATTATAGTCATGCACCTTAGCACCGTTTGAAGTAATTAAGAAACTATCTAACTCTAACATATCTTTAAATGTTATTGCATCATTGTGATGTCTTCCAGTAGCTATTATAAACTTCACTCCAGAATTTACAACTTTTCTTATAGTTTCTTTTGTTTCTTCAGATATAGTGTGATGCTCATTTAATAGTGTTCCATCTAAGTCACATATAATTGCTTTGTATTTCATTTGTTCTCCTTAAAATTTTTAGAAATAGTACTTTGCTCCTACTCCTACTAAATATAAAACTCCATCGTCTACAATAGGTGAGTCTGAAATTTCGCTAGAGAATTTCTCAACACCTAAAAATGCCATAAGAGCTACGTTGTCAGTTAATCTATAGTCAGCTGTTAAGTTAAGCCCCATTGAATAAGCTGCATCCGCTTTATAAGCTCTATCAATTTTGCTATTTCTTCTAGCCTCATCTGAAGTTACACCAAAGTAATAATCAGTATAATCTCCCGAGTATCCTTTAACGTGAATAGAAGGAACTATTGTAAGTTTGTCATCTACTTTATAAGCTTTAAACGCACTTATCTTTCCCTCTCCTCCGTGTTCTCCAACTTGAGCAGAAAGACCAGTTCTAACTCCATAGAATCCAGTTTCAGCATCTAATCTAATTCCAAACATAGCTTGGAACTTTCTATCATCTATATTATCGTATCCTCTTGCTAAATCAGCTCCATCTACAGCAAATCCAGCTAATGGATCAACAAATAGTGACGCAGCAAAGGCGTCATCTCTATAAAATGAATATCCTATAGTTGCACCTTTAACATATAAATCATAATAGTTAATATCTAATAATGGCATTGGGTATGCTTTATCTTCTGCACCTTTATAGATACTGTCTGAAACTCCTACTCCAGCTCCAATTCCAAATTTGTTTTCAGCTAATGCTGTAGCAGAAAGTGTCAATGCTAATAACCCCATTAATATTTTCTTCATATTAATCCTCCCTAAGTTACTTTTTCCCATAACTTTTTTCTTCTCTTTTAACTTTTATAAAGTTATATTTCCCAGATACTTTTCTTTTAAAATTAAATAGATTATTTGTTGGAAATATTCCAATTCTTCTAATTTCAAATAAATCATCAGAAAAAACTATACTACCTGAATCAGTAGCTACTGCAAACTTATAACCAGCCTCTTGAGGTATTCTTTTTACCTCTTCATTTAAACTACCATAAGGATATGCAAAAGATAGCAGTTCTCTTCCTATTATCTTTTCGATATTAGATTTAGAATTAATTATCTCTGATTTTACATTTTCAATAGATAAATCAGCTAATCTTGGATGAGTAGATGTATGCCCACCAAACTCGATTCCATAATTTTGCATTTCTAACAGTTCTTCTTGATTCATTAAAGTAAATCTTTTTTCAGGATTTCCAGGATTATCTACATCCCATTTATTATACTCTATCCCATCGAGTACATATATAATACCTTTAAACTGATATTTTTTCAAGATAGGAAAAGCATTTTCATAATTATCTTTATATCCATCATCAAACGTAAGCATAATCCATTTCTTATCTTTATCAAATCTTTGTTTATACCTATTATTTAGCAAGTCTTTAAAAGTTACAGTTTCGTATCCTTTCTTTTTAAGATATTTCATCTGCTCTTCAAACTGCTCAACGGTTACATAAGTACCGTGAACACCTTTCTCACTTTCATCTTTTATAACTCTGTGATACATAATAACAGGCATCTCATATTTTTTCTTTTTTACAATCTCTCTTTGATAAATTTTTTCAATATTTTCAACTATAGACTCTATTGAAAACTCCTCTATAACTCTTTCTCTTAAAGTTTTCAAATCGTCTTTATTTATATTGAATCCTTTATCAATTTCTGGAATTACATCTGTCCATCTGAATGTTGGAGCATGATTTAAAGAGATATCACCAAAGTTTGATTTTAAAGCTGTGTTTAATCTATCTAAAGTTACTATTCCTACAGATTCAGCTTCACCTATTGCTAACACTGGAACTTCACAAAGAATAGCTTCAACTGCAACTCTTCCAGCTCCTATAACAATAGAAGACTCTCTTATTTTCTCAGAAACATTATTTACATACCCTAAGAATTCAACATTCCCTGTAAACTTTTTAAATCTTGCTGGAACCTCTTTTCCTCCAATAACCTGAATCTTAAAATCTTTTCTTCTATGTAAAATATCAAGTAAGTTATAAGTTACATCTCCTTTAGGACCAGATAATCTTCCAATTATTGATATAACCTTTTGATTCTTTTCAATATCAGCAAAAGAGCTCTTTTGATACTCTTTTGTATTAATCATATTTCTAAGAACAGTTATATTTTCAGGTTTAACTTTTAAATCATTAACAATATGATCTCTTATATTTTCACAAACACTTAAAGAGTAATCTCCAAATGCTTTAACTAATTTTCTGCTCAAGTGCACAGGTTGTCTCCCGTGTATTGTTGTAATCAGGGGAATCTTTGCTATTCTACAAGCTATTGCACAACTCCAAGATGATGCCCTTGAATGGGCATGTACAACTTGGATATCTTTTTCTTTTATAATCTTAAGAAGTTTTCTAACTTGACTGACTCTATCCTTAAGTTTTCTTTTATTGAATTCTATTTTTTCATATTGTGCGTTTGTAGGTTTAGTTAAAGTATCTGAAACTATATAAACTTTATTCCCTCTCCTAATAAGTTCATCACTTAGAACCGTTCCGTACACCTCAGCACCAGTTACTTCTAACTGTGAAAGTGCCATAAGTATATTCATTATTAAATCCTCCTACTACTTTAAATTTTCTGGATTCAATACTTCTAACTCTTCAATTACAAAGATACCATCTTTTCTAATTAAAACATCATCAAACCAAATCTCTCCACCACCAAAGTCTGGTCTTTGAATTAGAACTAAATCCCAATGTATAGCTGATTTATTTCCGTTATCAGCTAATTTATATGCTTGTCCTGGAGTAAAGTGAATACTTCCAGCAATTTTTTCATCAAATAGTGTATCTTTCATAGGTTTTAAAATATATGGATTTACACCTATTGCAAATTCACCTATATGTCTTGCACCATCATCTGTATTTAAAATCTCATTTAATCTTTCAGTATTATTAGAAGTAGCTTCTACAATTTTTCCATTCTCAAATCTGAAACAAACATTTTCAAAAGTTGTTCCTTGATAAACAGATGGTGTATTGTATGATATAACTCCATTTATAGAATCTCTAACTGGTGCTGAGTAAACCTCTCCATCAGGAATATTTCTAAGTCCACAACATTTTACTGATGGGATATCCTTTATAGAGAATGTTAAATCTGTTCCAGGTCCAACAATTCTAACTTTATCTGTTCTATCTAAAAGTGCTGTTAATGAATCCATAGCTCTACTCATTTTCGAATAATCTAAGTTACAAACATTATAGTAGAACTCTTCAAAAGATTCTAAAGATGTATTTGCAAGTTGAGCCATTGAGTTATTTGGATATCTTAGTACAACCCATTTTGTATTATTAACTCTTTCTGATAAATGAACTGGCTTCATAAAGTAATCTGTATATATTTTCATTTTAGCTGAATCTATATCAGATAGTTCTGATGCATTCTCAGAACCTCTAATAGCAATATAAGCATCCATGTCTTTCATTCTTTCTAATTCATATTTTGCCATTAACTCCGCTTGTGTTTGATCCATACCTTTTAAAAGTTCTCTTGTTACACTTTGATCTTTTATTGTTACGAAAGGATGTCCTCCAGCAGCGTAAACCTCTTTTACTAAAGCCTTAACTAAATTCTTAGAATCCTCTCCAATAGACTCAATTAAAACTTTTTCTCCTTTTTCTACTCTACATGAGTAAGTAACTAAATTTTTTGCTAGTATTTCAATTCTTTGATCCACGGTAACCTCCATTTAATCACATATTATATTCTATAATTATACAATGAAAAGCTATAAATATATAGTTAATTTTTTATAAATCCTCTTTTAAGTAAAAAAAAAGATGTTATAATAACTATTATATGGAGGTGATTTAATGAAATTGTTTTTTTCCCCAAGTAAAGGAATGCAATATAAAACTTTTAAATATTCTGAGGATAGCGATGTTATAGATATTCCATTTAAAGGGAAGACAGACTTTTTAATATCAGTTTTAAAAAATTTTTCTCAAGAGGAGATTTCAACTAAATTAAAAATAAAAGGTAAAATATTAGATGATGTTTTTAATATATATAGTAATTTTTATAATCAAGAGGAGAGAGAGGCAATATCTCTTTATGATGGTGTTAGTTATAAACAATTGAATTTAGAAAACTTTTCTAGAGAAAGCTACAAATACATGAGAGACAATGTTTTTATTTTTTCTGCTTTATATGGAGTGTTAAATGCCTGTACTTCAATAAGACCATATCGTTTAGATATGACAAATAAAATACTTGAAGTATCTCCATATGATTTTTGGAGAGAGGATATAGAAAAGTATTTACTACAATTTAAAGATGAAACTTTTATCAATATTGCATCAAATGAATTTTCTAAAATTTTAAATAGAAAAGTTTTTAATGTAATAGATATTGAGTTTAGACAGTGTGATGGAGATAAAATAAAAAATATTAGTACAGAAGCTAAAAAAGCTAGAGGAGCTTTACTTAATTATCTTATTGAAAATAAAATATCATGTCTAGAAGAGATTAAAAATTTTAACGGCCTTGGTTATACATTATCTTTAGAACTATCTTCTGAAAAAATTATTTTCTTCATAAAAAAATAGGTTAGATTTTCTAACCTATTTTTTATCTATTAAATCAGCTACTATTTTGGCTGAACCATAAATAGTAGGAAGTCCACTTCCTGGGTGAGTTCCTCCACCTACTAAAAACAGATTTTTATATCCTTCTAATTCATTATGCGGTCTAAACCATAACATCTGCATTATATTGTGCGATAAATTAAAAACAGCACCTTTATACACATCATAATCTATTTCCCAATCGTTAGGTGTTATTATCTTCAACTCTTCAATATGATCTCTTATTCCTTTAAACTCTCCTATTTTCTCTATTTTATCTAATAGTAGTTGAGTAAAATCATCTTTTTCTAATTCCCAATCTATCTCAGAATTATTATTAGCTACAGGGACTAAAACATAAACTGAAGATTTACCATTAGGAGCTAATGTTGAATCTGTGACTGAAGGATTTTGAATATAGAAAGAAAAGTCTCCACCAACAGATTTATTCTCTGATATTTTTTTAACATTTTTTTTATAATCTTTTGCAAAAATTATATTGTGGTGAGGAATATTTTTATAGATTTTATCCACGCCTATATATAGCATAAACGTTGAACAAGAATATTTTTTCTTTTCTAAATTTTTATTAGAATATTTATTCCTTAACTCTTCTGGAATTAAATTTTTCATTGCCGTTGAAAAATCGGCATTTATTATTACAGAATCACTCTCTATAATATCACCATTATCTAGTTTAATACCAATAGCTTTTTTATCTTCAAATAAAATCTCTTTAACTGGAGTATCTAAAAATATCTCTCCTCCTTTTTTTATAATAAGTTCACTTATTACTTTAGAAACTTTATTTAATCCACCTTCAATGTGAAAAACTCCATATTTATGTTCAAGATATGAGATCATAGAAAAAGTTCCAGGAGCAACCCATGGGGACATACCAATATATTTAGCTTGAAAAGTAAACGATAATTTTAACTCTTCCTCTTTATAGTAGTTTCCCAAAACATCATATATTGATTTATGAGCATCTAAATATGGAAGAGCTTTTAAGAAATTAGGTTTTAAATAATCAACTAAAGAAAGATATGGAACTTTTAAACAAGGCTCTAATTTTGAAAACTTTTTGGACTCCCTATTCATATATTTATCATAAGATTTTGAACTATAGGGAAATATTTTTTCCATCTCTCCATACATAAGAAATTTCTTGTTATATGAGTATGGATTGAAGTCATCTAATCCATAGAATTTTAATCTATACATTGGATTTATTTCAATTAAATTCACTCGCTCATCTAATCTTTCTCCAGCTTCGATAAATATATCCTCTAAAACTTGTGGCATTAAAAAAAATGTAGGACCTAAATCAAATTTATATTCTCCTAAATTAAAGGATGAATTTCTTCCCCCTACATAAGATTTTTTTTCATAAATTTTAACAGAGTATCCTTTACTAGATAAAAGTAATCCTGTTGCTAAACCACCTGGACCAGCACCTATTATTACAACTTTTTTTCTTTCCATTATCTCACCTCCTATTACGCGCTTATTTCTATATATTAGTGTATACTCGAGAAATTCAACTTTCTTTTTTAAAAACGTTTTTTTTATGATATAATTTTTTTAACTATTTAGGTAATTAGAGGAGGTTTATAAACGTGTTTGTTGAAGAGAGAAAACAAAGCATTTTAAATATATTAAAGCAAAAAGAAAAAGTTTCTGTTAATGAATTAAGCGATCTTTTTTCTGTGAGTAAAGTTATCATTAGAAAAGATCTTTGTCAAATGGAAGAGGAGAATCTTTTAACAAGAACTCATGGTGGAGCGATTTTAAAAAGAAAAATTGTAGATAAGATTATTTTAAAAGATATTGCTAAAGAAGATTTAGAAGAAAAAACATTACTTGCAGAAAAAGTGGTTTCGCTTATTCAAGATGGAGATATAATCTTTTTAGATGATTCAACTGTTACAATAATTGTTGCAGCTCTTTTACAGAAGAGAAAAATAAAAATTTCTGTTATAAGTAATATGTTAGAAATTCAAAAAATTCTTTCTGAGAATAAAGGGATAGAAATCATATCTTTAGGTGGAATATATGATCCAAGAACAGATTCTTTTATAGGTGAAATGGCTAGAGAGAATTTAGAACTCTTTAATCCAAATAAAGTTTTTATTGGAATTGGTGGAATTAATGTAGATAAAATGCAATTAAGTACTTGTACTATAGATGAGGGAAAATTTAAAAGTACAGCACTTAAAGTTGGACAAGAGAGTTTTATAATCACTCAAAGTAAAAAATTCTATCAAGACTCGATATTTAACTTCTCTAAAATTAAAGAAGGGATGACAATTATTACAGATCATAATATCTCTGAAGATTTTGAGAAAAAACTTATAGAAAATAATGTTAAAATAATAAAGTGAAAAAAAACGAAAGTTTTCTTTCGTTTTTTTATTGTTTTTTTATTGACAAACTGGCTTTTTCGTAATAAAATACAACCATAATGAAAGTTAACGAAATAAAACGAAATGTGGTGGTGATTAAATTGAAAAGAAAAATAAGTTTAATGAATGAAAATGGAGAGAGAATAACATTTGAAATTGGTGGTCTTTTTAGTTTTTTTCAAATTTTAAAAATAAAAAAACTACTTCAAAGTAATGAGTACTCTTTAGCAACAGAGGAGGATGCTAAAATAGCATTGGAATTAAAATTATACAACTAAAAAATCCCCTCTCTTAATTAGTTATTACTCTCTAATTAGGAGGGGGATTTTATATATTAATCTTCTTTTGGAGGTTCTACGTCATCTTTTTCTTCATTTTTTTTACAACAATTTAACTTTTGAAGTTTCTCTTTTGCTAAGTCCTTTCCACCGATTCCGAAAGCTATTGCAAAGGCTACTGCTAAAGCTCCAACAGTAAATCCAAATGCTAAGTTTATAATCTCATTAGCTATTCCCATTTGTCTTAAGCCCATAGCTCCAACGAAAACTATAATCGCTACTTTTGCTATATTAGCTATTTGATCTTTATTTTCTAAAGATGTATTTTTAATTATTTTAGCTGCATAGTTTGCTATTATAATTCCAATTGCTATAACTATAACACCTAATAAAATATCTCCTAATAAAACTGTTAGTCTTAAGCTTAAATCTTGTAATGATCCAAAATTTAAAATCTCTATTGATTGAATTATTGCAAAATATATTATTAAAATTTTCGAGAATTTTCCAACTAATTTAGAATAATTATTTTCAATAGTTTTTAATCCAGCTTTTTCAAGATATGAATCAAACTTTAAACCAATTAGTAAATTTGTTATTATGTTTTCAATGATTCTTCCAAAATACATTGCAACAACTAAAACTAATGCTACACCTACTAAATTTGGAACATAGTTAAATAAAATATTTAACATACTTATTACTGGTGATATAATTATATCTAACCCTAAATAATTTAAAGATGCTGAGAATACAGGTATTAATACTAATACATAAACTATATTTGCTATAACACTTGAAAGTTTTCCTTCAAATAAAACTCTTCCATCTATACTTAATTTTTCATCAAGTTTAAAAGAATCTAAAACGCCTTTTAAAATATCTCTTAATTTAGATGCTATAAACCAACCAACAACTAAAACTAATGCAGCTGCAACTAAACTAGGAACATAATTTAAGAATTTAGTTAGCATGTCAGTAATTGGAATAAGTATTTTATCTAATTTCAATGCTGCTAAAACGCCTGGTAAAATAAGAATAAATATTACTAGTGAAATTATTTCACTAAATATTTTTGATAAAGATATTTCATTTTCATTAGAATGTATCTTTTCATCAACTTTCATCTTTCTAAAAAATATTTCAGAGAACTTTTGAGAAAGTTTTGCTAAAATAATTGCAACTATTAAAAGTACTATTCCTCCTAATACATTAGGAATATATGAGAAGATTGGATCTAAAAGATTTAAAATTGGATTTACTAATCTACTAAATCCTAATTTTTCCATTATTATACCTATTATAAAAATTACAAAGATATAGTAGATAAATTTAAGAAGTATCTTTATTGCAGATGTGCTTGTTCCCCCCTCTTTTCCAGTAATTTCATGCTCTAAGTTAGAAAAAAGTTTAGTTTTAGTTAAAACATGTTCTAACTTACTCACTACAACTGATGCTAGAGCTAACCCCACTAATAGTATAATGATTGATGCAATGATGTTAAGTGTTACGTTGTTGAGAATTAAAAGCTTAATCTCTTCCATTTTTTACCATCCTCCTATTTCTTCTAATTTATTTATAATCAGGCAAATTATAAATATTGCTATAAAAATTGTTATTGATAAAACCATATTCATCACTCCCTAATTAATTTTTATTTATAGCCTTTTTTACTATTATTTTTCAACTTTTCTTTTTTTAATATTTACTTTTTTATGTTTTTTGTGGTATTACTAATAATGCAAGGAGGTGGATAGATTGAATTATAAATTTATTAAAAAAATATTTTTCTTTATTTTTTTATTACTTATGATTATCGGATGTTCTAATAACCCTTATAAATGGGAATCAACTCAAGTTGCTATTGATAATTCATATAAGTTGCAAACAGGAGATATCATTATTAAAGATAAACTAATTACTGACCCTATTTCTTGGTTAGGACATAGCTCTGTTATGATTAGTGATACTCACATTGGAGATTTCCCAATGCCTGGAAGTGATTATTATACAATTAGTGTTGGGGCTTGGCTTAATGAACCTAATCGGAAAGTCATCGTTTTAAGATATTCTCAATTTAATCAACAGTTTAAAGAGGCGTTTTTAAAAAATGTAGAAAAATATGGTCACGGTAAGTATAGAACATCTTTTTTTAAAAATAATGATACAGATTTTTATTGTTCTAAATTTGTTTGGTTTTTATTTTCAAAAACTGCTAAAGACTTAGGTTATAATTTAGATTTAGATTCTAACAACGGTCCTATTGTTTTTCCATATGATTTCTTAAATTCAAAAAATTTAAAACAAGTTATTCTTTAGTCATTTTAATTTGTTGACCTCTTATTTTAAAAGGTGTATAATTATAAGAAGTTTTAATTACTAAAAGGAGAAATTAATGGATAGGCAAGTTACAATTGAATCAGTTAAATTAGTTGAACAACTGAAAAAAATATTCCCTAAGGATGGATATCATCTTATCAGTTTACAAGAAAAGTTTTACATTTGGGAAAAACATATGGATATTTCAAAAGATAAACCTGTTGAGGAATATGATACTGGAATAAAAACAAGAGATTTATTAAACTCAAATGAAAAAAAGTTTTATGAAAATCTATATGGTAATATAAAACCTGAAAATCTTATAAATTTTAATTTAAAACCAAAATTAATTGAAAATAGTGATGAGGTTCTTAGTAAAACTTTAATTTTAGGAGAAGACTTTATAAATCCTAAAAATCAAAGAGTTTTAAAATTTACTTTTCTGAATTTTAGAGATTATGATGTTGAAGAGTTAAAAAAGAAAAAACTTTCTGAGCAAGACTTTATTGATTCTTTAGTAAATAGTTTTTATCCAAATAGTGTTGATGAAATAGAAATAGATGAACCAGGATATTATTTTTTTGAAACTGAAAAAATTGTTATTCCAGGTATTATTATTTTAACTGCTTCTATACTTTTTATGGTTTAAAGATTTTTAAAGGATTTAAAAGATATTTTATGTATATAATTATATAAATCTATTGCGGAGGTTTTATTATGTATTATAGAGAATATTTTTTCTATCTAAAAGAAAGATTACCAGAAAAGTGCTATGAGGTGCTAAAAGAGTGTTATAAAACACAAAAAAATGATATAGAAAATAATTTTAAATTATTACACAACTCTATAGTAAAAGTTGAAACTGTAGATATTTTATTACCGATTAAAGAAACTTATTACCATATGGATTATGAAATTCTTTTAAGAGAAGAACTTATAATGAAAGATCACTCAAGAGAGAATCGTTATAAACTTGATCGTTTTGGTATATATCTTTTACACTATTTAAATGATTAAATTTAAAAATAAATGGAGGCACTATGAAAGAAGCAAAGAGCTTTGCTGATACCTTATATCTTTTAATGGAGGATTTTGAATACACTATTCCAGAACTAGAAGATGATATTTTTTCACTTTTACGTGATGATTTTCAACTTACACTAACAGAAGAGAATAAACATCTTTATTTTCTTTTAGAGAGTTCTAATTTAGATCAAAATATTAAACTGAATGTTGAAAGAGTTGAGTATGATGGAGAGGAGTTCTTTATTGTGTCATCTGTAAAGGTAGCTTAGGGAGTAGTTAAACTACTCCCTTTTTTCATATCCTAGTTCTCTTAATTTATCTATAATCTCTTTATTAGTTAAAAATTCCAAATTTAAAAGTTCTTCATAAGGATTACCGTTTAAGTTTAAAAGTTTAGCAAAAGCTGGCTCTGTTTTTACTCCATCTCTTTTTAAAGCTATTATCATCTCCTTAAATTTTAAACTAGCATAATTTAAAAATCTATCTTCTATAATCATATGTCTATATCCATTTGTTTCAATAGAACAATGTTTTGAAGCATATATTTCTATCTCTATATTATCTATAAAAAAATTAATTAAAATTATTCCATCACTTAAAAATTTATCTGTAATTTTAATTTTTTTTAATTGAGAAAAATGTTTAACAATAATATCTTTAAAATTTTCTTTATTTTCTAAATTAATTTGGCATACTATGTCTAAATCACTTTTTTCTATATCAATTCCAATTGGTATTGTTCCAACTAAAATTGGATTAAACTCTTTTAAAATATTAAAAATATTTATACTTTTTAATATTTTATAGCTTTGTACTTGCCTTAAATTTCCATCTTTTAAATACTCTATACTTTCAAATTTTTTCATATATAACTCCATTTTCGTTTATTTTTTAATTAATAAGTTTTTTTCAAAACACTATTTTTATTTAACTTTACTATTTAAAAACATATTTGACATTTATATACATTTATAGTACTATATCAATGAAACCGAATTTGATTGAATAGATCTATATACCCCCCAAAAATCTATTTTAATCTTTTTTATTTTTTAACACTCCCCCGTGTTAATAAAAAACTCCTTTTCCCCAAAAGGAGTTTTTTTTATTCTCCAATAATTTCAAAATAAAAAAGGAAATACAAATTTTATAAGAATAATACTTTAGAAATTTAGAACTATAGGAGGTTTATATATGAAAAAATTACTTTTAAGTTTAACTGTTTTATTATCACTTACAGCTTTTGCCAACTCTAAAGAGGATATGATTGAAATGGGATTGAGAAATAAGTTTCCTGCTTTAACTGATGGTAAAACAACTATCAATGTTCACGAGTATGATGTTGATTTAGATCACCATAAAATAGAACTAAAAGTTGAACTAAAAGGTGACGCTTCAAAAGATGAATATGATAAATTAGATAAAGCAAAATTAGAAACACTTGCTGCTGAAATGGCAAAATATACTCAAACTGAATCAGGAAAAACTCTTCCAGTTTATGTTGAGATTGAACTAGATAGAGATATGCTTCCAGATGAAGTTTTATATAAAAATACTTTTTAAGCAAAAATTAAACTAAAAAGGCAACTTTCAATGCAGAATCATTGAAGTTGCCTTTTTTTAAAATCTAATACCCCCGTATTTATCTATATATTATCACATTCTTAAACTAATTTCAAGTAATTTGTTCATTTTTTGTAGTTTTCTATTCAAAATCATCTATTAAAAAATTCTTTTTAATTCTATCTGAGATTTGGTCAAAGTAAATCGACTTATTTATATAACAATCTATAAAATTTTCATCCAAAATATTATAATTCTCCAATCCTTCTAACAAATCTGAACGATTAATAATCAATCTATCTTTAAAAATTTCATTGATATATTTTTTTATATCTTTAGCTGAAAAAATAGATATATATTTATCAAAAAATAGATGTAAACTATTCTTTGTATAATTTTCATAAATCTCCACTGCATCAGAGTGATTCTTTATATAGTTTATATTATCTACATACTTTTTAAACTCATCGATAGGAATTACAGCTCCTGAGATATAAAATATACTGTCTATATAAACTAGATAGGGTTGTATCTTGTATATTGTTTCTAATTTCTTATCTATTAAACTATTCATGTCTCTCCTCCTTCTTTAATCCCGTATCTGTTACTTTATTCTACGAAACAATTTATCTATTTCTTTTTTTTGAATAAAAAAAAGTAACAACATCACATTGTTACTTTTTCCAATTAACTACCCTATCAAAGGCTGATAAATATTTGAAAGTTCTTCACCTAAAAATCTTTCTCCTACTTTCTTAAATCTATCTATATCCCCTGTTACAAAATAGTCTATATTTATTTTTTCTTTCCTACTTTTTTTAAATCCATTTTTCAATGCTAATTTATTTAATTCAAATAGTACATGCATAGCAGTTTCTTCTGCTGGATCCACTATTTTTTTGTCTATTAGCTTTTCAATCTCACCTCTTATTAAAGGATAGTGTGTACAACCTAAAATTAAAGTATCGATATCTTTTGGTAATTGATCCACATATGATTTTAAAAGTTTTGTATTTCTATCGTTATCTTCCCACCCTCTCTCTATCATAGGACAAAGAAGATCGCAACCTTTTTGAAATACTTCATATTTTGGATTTAGAGTTTTTATTACCTTTTCATAAATTCCGCTTTTAGCAGTCAATGGTGTTGATAAAACACCTATTTTTTTATTTTTGCTTTGCTTTATAGCCATAGCTGCACCAGGCTGTACCACTCCAATTATTGGAATACTTGTAAATCGCTCTCTTAGAGTATCTAAAGCTGCTGCTGTTGCTGTATTACAAGCTATAACGATTATATCAACTTGATTATCTATTAGGAACTCTCCTATATTTAAACAAAGCTCTTGAATCTCTTTTATACTTTTACTTCCATAAGGGGAGTTCATACTATCTCCATAATAGATTACATCTGCAAAGTCTATTTTTTCTTTTATTTTTTTCAACACGCTTAATCCGCCAACTCCAGAATCAAAAACACCGATTTTCACTTTGCTCCTCCCTTTTTAATTATATTTTACTTCCCAAAAATATTCATAAATACTGTGATTAAAGAAGCATTAGTAAAGTCAATAAATAAAGCTCCTACTAAAGGTAGTACAAAGAATGCTGTTGGTGATGGTCCATTTGCTGCTGTAAATGATTCCATATTTGCCATTGCATTTGGTGTTGCACCCATTCCAAATCCACAGTGTCCTGATGCCATTACAGCTGCGTCGTAATCTTTACCCATAATTCTAAATGTTACAAAGTATGCGTATAGTGCCATTACTACTGTTTGAACTAATAGTATAACTACTAATGGAATTGCTAATGCTGCTAATTCCCATAACTTCATAGACATTAAAGCCATTGCTAAGAATAGTTGTAAAGATATATTTCCAACTACATTTATTGTATGAAGCGGTAACTCTGTATCTTTGTTATCTATAACGTTTCTTATAATAGCAGCCACTAACATTGGTCCTATATATGCTGGTAAAACTACTCCTACTTTTTTAGATAAAGGTATTAATAATCCTCCAATTCCCATTGAAATAACAATGTAAACAATTGCATGGAAAAGATTTTCCTCTGTAATCTTTTCTTTTACAACTTCTTTTGAATCCTCTTCTGGAATCAAAAACTCCTCTTCTTTATGTCCAACTAATCCATAACGTTGCATTAATCTTTTTGCAACTGGCCCACCTATCATACATCCAGCAACTAGTCCAAATGTAGCTGAAGCTATTGCAACTGACATCGCTCCTGTTGCTCCTGCTGCTTCAAGAACTGGTCCAAATGCTCCAGAAGTTCCATGTCCTCCAGTTAGTGGTACTGATCCTGCTGCTATTCCTAACAATGGATTTAAACCAAAAAACTTAGCTAATGTAACTCCAACAAGGTTTTGGATTATTACTAAAACACTTGCTACACACAAAAATACAAATACCTGAATACCACCTTTTTTTAACAGCTTTAAACTTGCTAAGAAACCTATTGTTGTAAAGAATGCTATCATTAAAAGATCTTTTAATGCTCCATCAAATGAGAATGTAAATGTTTGTGAAAGTCTACCAATCAATGTAAATACTGAAAATATTACTCCACCAATTACTGGTGCTGGTATAAAGAACTTTTCAAAAAAATTAACTTTTTTCTTAACCCATCTTCCAAGCAATAATAAAATAACTGCTATTGCTAAAGTTTCTGCCATGTTAAATTGATATTCAAACATAAAATCCCTCCTACTATATTTTTGTACTTCATCTTGGCACAAGTATACTTCGCAAAAAGTACAATTTCAAATATATAAATAATATATAATCTATTCTTTAAATATATACATGTTTTATATTTTGCCTCTATTTGAGCGTTTTACTCATTTTTTACCCGAATTTTGGAAAATATTTTTTCTAAATAAACACAAATTGAAATTAACTTTTACATAAAAATTTTTTTTAAAGGAGATTTACTATTTTAATAGAATAATAAGATATAAAATAATTTTATTTTTAAGGAGGGATTTCAATGCAAGAGTTTAACAAAAAAGTTTTTACTTATCTTTTAGTAACAGGAATTCTATTTAGTTTAGTTGGAATTTTTGGAATTTTTAGCCCTACTATATTCTCTGTATATTTAGTTGATATACTAGCAGCATTTTTCTTAGTTAGTGGTGTTAAAAACTTTACTAAAGGATTTCAATTCAGAAAGGTACCTAATTTCCACTGGGGGCTTTATATCTTTATAGGTGTTTTAGAGGTGATAATCTCTTTATCACTATTTAGTACTCCGTTTGCTAGTCAAATATATATGATTATATATGCTGGAATTTTTATGATTTTCAAAGGTATATTTATTGTTCTAAATATTCTTTTCAATAGAAAAATATTCCCAAGCTTAGTTGACTTTAGTTTAGGTTCTGGTATTATTGATTTACTATTCGGTGTGCTTTTAGTTGCATTACCATTCTTCTCTCAACAGTTTATATTCTTATGTATCGCTTGGTACATACTGTTTAGTGGAGCAAACTTAATTTTATCAGCATTTTACTTTAAAAGATCACAATGATAATTTTTCAACCAAATATAACAAAGAGGGTAGAACTTAGTTCTACCCTCTTTGTTTATTTCTTAACTATTAATTGCTCTTTTTCCCCATCTATCTCTAAAATTTCACCAAACTCTAATGTCAACATTGGAGTACAGTGCCCAGATTTTAAATTGTAGCAAACTGGTTTCTTTAAATCTTTAAAATGACTATAAAAAACATCTTGTAAAGACATATCATCCTCACTTGATTTGTCACAATTTTTAAAATCTCCTAGTACTATACCAGAAACTTTATCAAAAATTCCTAAATTTTTTAACTGCCACAACATTCTATCTATCTTGTATGTTGATTCTCCAATATCCTCTAAAAATAAGATTTTATTGTCATACTCTAAATCAAACTCTGTTCCTAAATTTGATACTAAAACTGCTAAGTTTCCTCCAACTAGTTGGCCACTTCCTTTTAAAGTATTATAAAAGTATATTTTTTCATAAAAGTTTTTTATCGTGTAACTTTCATTACTAGTCATAACTTTTATAAAATCATCTAAAGTATCTGAATTATATTCTTCTGAAAAATTACTTACAGCCATAGGTCCATGAAAAGTTTTCAGATTACACTTTTTAAAAAATGCCATATGCAAAGATGTCACATCACTGTAACCTATAAAAGGTTTTGGATTATTTCTAACAACTTCATAATCTAAAAGTGAAAGCATTCTAATGCCTCCGTATCCACCTCTTACACACATAATTGCATCTACATCTTTATCTTGGAAAAAATTATTAATATCTGTTGCTCTCTCTTCATCTGTTCCAGCAAAAGAGTACCATATATTTTCTACGCTTTTCCCAACTTTAACTTTAAAGCCTAATTTCTCTAAGTTTTCAATAGAACTTTTCAACTTATCTTTATTAACACTACTCGCTGGTGCAACCAGCCCTATAGTATATCCTGTTTTTAATCTTTTCATATATTACCACAGCCTAACTAAACATTAGGTTACAAATCCATACTGCTGCTAAAATTCCAGCTATATCAGCTAAAAGTCCTGCTGCAACTGCATGTCTTGTCTTTCTAATACTAACAGCTCCAAAGTAAACTGCTAAAACATAGAAAGTTGTTTCTGTTGATCCCATCATAACTGAAGCCATTCTTCCAATCATAGAATCTGGTCCATGAGTTATAAAGATATCATTTAAAATCCCTGTTGATCCTCCTCCTGAAAGAGGTCTCATAATAGCCATTGGTAAAACTTCTCCAGGCATTCCTATAAACTCCAAAATTGGATTTAAGTATCTTATTATTACATCAATAGCTCCTGAACTTCTAAAAACTCCAATTGCTACTAGCATAGCAACTAAAAATGGAATGATTCTAATAGCTGTAGAGAATCCCTCTTTTGCTCCTTCACAAAACACCTCATATACTTTTACTTTTTTTACAAAGTACGCATATGAAACTATAAACAATATAATTAAAGGAATTGCATATAGAGATATTCTTTCCATTATAAGTGTAAACATTACTCATCCCCTCCTACAGCATCTGTTTTTACAACTGTCTCTCTCTTAAATGTAGGCAACTTTTGTAAAACTTTACACGATACAACTGCAACTATTGTTGAAATCGCTGTTGCTATTATTGTTGGAGCAATTATCTCTGTTACATTAGCTGAGTTTGCTGCTGCTCTATAAGCTATTACACTTGATGATATTAAAGTAACTGAAGATGTATTTATAGCTAAAAATAGCACCATTGCATTTGAAGCTTCCTCTTTGTTGTCATTTAACTCTTGTAATTCTTGCATAGCTTTAATCCCTAATGGAGTAGCTGCATTTCCTAATCCAAAGAAATTCGCTGCTACGTTAGCTACAATACTTCCTACTGCTGGATGATCCTCTGGAATCTCTGGAAATAATCTTTTCATTATAGGTCTTAATCCTCTTCCCAAAGCTTTAACTAATCCTGCTTCTTCAGCAACTTTCATTAATCCTAACCAAAAGGCCATAATCCCAATAAGCCCTATTGCTATCTCCACTGCTGTTTTTGACGATGATATAACAGAATCTGTTACCGCTTGTACATTTCCTGTAAACATTGAAATGACAATTCCAATTAATATAAGTCCTAACCATATTGCGTTTATCATAGTTATTTCCCTCCCTTTATTCTTTTTCTGTAATTTTATTTGATAAATAAAATAAAACAACCACTATTATTATATTTACAGATGACAATGCTGCCCCTTCTAAGAGTTTTTTATCTGAAAAAAGTGAATAGTTTACTAAAGCTATCGTAGGAAAATCTCTTCCTAACTGCATTGAGTACGAGATTGTAAACTCTCCTAAAATTATTGCAAATATCTGTAAATATGTACCTAAAAATACATTTTTCAAAATAGGACATTCTATTAATAAAAATGTTTTAAAAGGTGAAAGTGCATCAATTTTTGCTAAATCCAATATATCCTTTGGAAACTCCCTCACATACTGGTACATAAATGAATAAGCTATTGGAACTGTTACTAAAAAATATCCAATAACTAGAAGTATCCACAACTTTATATCATAAAGTATATTTATATAAATTAAAGCAATCCCTAAAAATGCACTTGAAAATCCCATTGTAGAAAAAACAATAATACTTGTTATCTTAGTAAAATTTTTAAGTAATAGATAAGTAAAAATAATTACAAATATGGGTGTTATTGATGCTAAAAGCAAAGAGTTTCTAATTCCCTGTAAAACTGGATAGTATGAATTAAAATCACTAGAAAAAAGTTTATAAAACCCCTCTAAAGAAAAACTACCAGTATAATAGTTATAAAAACCATAAAATATTCCTATAAGAACAACTGAACATTCTAGCAATAGATATACCACAGTCCAAAGTGTTGTTAATATAGAAACTTTTTTCTCTCTAAAATCATTTTGTAATTCATAGGGTGGATAAAGATCACCTAATATATTTAATGCTATTAAAAAGAAAAATTGTACAATACCTAATACAAGAGCTTTTGAAAAATTTGCATCTCTTAAAAGAGTATTTGCAATTTCAACCTCTAAGTTAGAATATCTAATTCCTCCTAGTGCTAGGACAATTCCAAAAGAAGCAAAGGTGTATATAAAAACTAAAAACATCCCTCTAAAAACTTGTGGAAATATCAATGGAAGTTTAATCTTAATAAAGATATCAATCTCATTTAAGCCATCTATTTTAGCCGCTTCAACTATATTTTTAGGTATATTTCTCATTCCCTCACTCAGATATTTTATCATAATTGGACTATTATAAAATACATTTGCAAGTATTATAGCTTTTAGTGTATATAATACACTAAAATTTTTAAGAATCGGTAGGTTAAATATAAGTGTAAAAGCTACTACTGTCGATATGGTTGGAAAGAAAAATGGAATAAATATAAGTCCCTCTAATATTTTTGTCAGTGGATTTTTTTTATAACTCATATAATAAGCGGGTATAATCGCAATTATCGTTGAAAAGATAACTGATAATATCCCTTGAGTTAAAGAGATTTTAAAAAGTTGAAAATTTTCATAGAAACTCAAACTTCTAATCTCTTCTAAATGAAAGAAATCCTTTATAAAAAACATTAGAGGGATTACCCATAGAATAAGATACATATAACTATAGGTCTTATTTCTCCTCATTATTTTTTCAATACCTCAATTAACTGTTTTTTCCAATTTTCCATATTTTTGTTTACATATTCTGCATCTAATTTAACTATTTTATTTGTCGTAGGCACATATTTATAATCTTCTGGTAATGTATAGTTTATAACAGGGAACATATAGTTTTTCTCAAGAGCAAGCTTTTGAAACTCTGGTTCTAAAACAAAATTTAAAAACTCCTCAGCTGATTTTTTTATATTTTTCTTGTTAACTAAAGCAGCACCTTCTAAGTATATATATCCACCCTCTTCAGGTATATAACTTTTGTATTTATTTTCATTTCCATCTTGATAGAAGTAGATTGAGCTTGAAGCATACCCACTCATAATCGCTCCCTCTCCTACAGAGAATTTAGCAAAAGAATCAGACCATCCAGAAGAAACTGTCAATATACTTGGTTTTAAGCTTTCCCAAAACTTTAACCAGTTTTCTCCATAAACTCCAATAGTCCAAAGCATAAATGCTTCTCCTGTAAAACTTCTTGGGTCTTGAACTAATAATTCTTTTGGATATTTTTTTAAATCTTCAAAAGTTTTTAAATCTGAACCTGTTTTTTCATAGTTATAATTTAGTGCAAGCATTCCATAATCAATCGGTGTAACTGACCACTCTTTATCAATTATGAACTCCTCTTTCGCAATATTTCCCGCAGTAGTTGGCTTATAATTTTTTATAAGATTGTCTTTCTTAGCTTCTAAGTAGTTTATATCTGTTAGACCTACTATTATGTCTGCCTTTGGATTTTTCTTTTCTAACTTCATTCTAGGTATAACTCCATCAATTGGTACATACTTAATAGTTGTTCCAGTTTTTTCTTTAAAAATTACACCTGCTGAACTTTCAATCCATTTCATTGATTCCGGTCCATAAACTACAATTTCTTCCCCAAACGATACTAAACTCATTAAAAATAATCCTGCTAAAACTGTCTTTTTCATTTCATCCCCTTTAATTACTTTAATTTTTATAGTTTAATTTCTAAAAACTCACCAGACACTTTATAGTTATCTATCTCTCCTAAACTATATAGATGATTTTCTACAATTTCAATATACTCATCTAACTGGGCTTGATTTATTCCTCCAGTTTTATAATCTATTACAAGAATCTTTCCATCACTTGTTGGTGTAGGTTTTTTTATCATAATTCTATCTATTCTTTTTAGCTTTCCTTCATCATATATCTCATACTCAGGGTATATATAATCCCACTCCTCTGAGAAAATAATTGGATTGTCATTAAAGAAATTTTTAAATTCTGGTCCTTCAAGAATATTTTTTAGTCTCTCCTCTCCTATTATAGATGCATATTTTGAATAAGTTCTATTTCTTGCTTCTATGTGTTCATCTAAACTATTATTTATTATAAATTCTAAATAGTAGTGAATGGCGTTACCCACTCTTCTTTTTTCCTCTGTTACTATATCAACTAAAAGCATTCTATTTGGTTGTTCACACTCTTCTACAATCTTTTCAATAAAATCTATAGAATCTAGTAGCTCTATATTCTTTACTCTTTCCACATTTTCATTTTTTTCAGTCCTACTAATTTTACCACACTTTACGTTAAATAGTCCATCTATTGAGCTCTTTAAATATTTATTTTCGCTTCCTGCCATAACTAAGAACAGATTTTTTTTAGCTCTTGTTAAAGCAACGTAGATATTGTTTATCTCCTCTTGGTCTTTTTTAATCTCTAATTCTCTTAAAAAGTTATAGCTATCTCCTAAATAATCTAATATTTTTTCATATTTTTTATCTACAAATATAAAATTCTCTATCTCGTTAAAAGGTGATTTAAAATCTATATGAAACTGTATTCCACTTTCTAAACCTCTTTTTTGTCCCTGATGAAAATAGTAAACTGTTTCAAACTCTAACCCTTTAGATTTATGGATACTTAAAAGAGTTATTGCTTTTTCTTCTTCTAAAGATACCTGCTTAAATTTAGGATTATCTTTTTCATTTATCAACGAGTTATAAAAATCAAATATATTTCCATGCTCTTTAGACATCTCTAAAAATTGGAATATATTCTTTAAATCTGATTTCCCAGAAAATATTTGAGAGATATTAAAATTCTCAATTACATCTAGTAGAAAATTTTTATTTTCTAATCCCTTTTGGGCTATTCTTTTTATTCTATTTAAAACATTTAAAAGATTATCTGAAATGTCCTCTGGCATCTCCTCTAATTTTTCTATAGTCTCTCTATTTTTTAGAATAGTTTTTAGTTCATCATTTCCTATTTTTATAACATCACTTCTTAAAAATTCAAGTAGTGAAAATATATCTCTATTTACAGTAAATTTTAAGATTTTAAAAATTGGATTAACTGCTCTATGATATATAATAGAGTCATTGGAATCTATCACAAAAGGTATTTTTCTATCACTTAAAGCAGTTGCTATCTCATTTAGTTGTTTATTACTTCTTGCAATTATACCTATTCCACCATAGTTTCCATCAAAGTTATTTTCAATAGAATCCACCATAGTTTCTATCATATTCTCTTCTTCTAAAACTTCCTCTTCACCCTCTAAAGGTTCTTTTTTTGTTAAAACCTCAAAGTACCCAAGCTCATCACTTTTTCCATCTACTGGAGTAAACTCCCATTTATAACTATGATCCTCTAAAGCTGCAACCTCTTCATATGTTTCAGCTACCCCATTAAATACACCATTTGTAAAATCTACTATATTTTTACAACTTCTATAGGAAACACTCATAGTCTCCTCTTCTACTCCTATTATGCTTGGAAGGTTTTCAAAAAGAGCTTTTTCTCCCCCTCTCCAACCATATATACTTTGCTTTTCATCTCCAACACATATTAAATTTTCACAACTATTTATAAGTCCTTTTAAAATTCTCCATTGAAGAACACTTGTATCTTGGAACTCATCTATAAACACTGTTTTAAATTCACTATCAAATATATCTTTAAAGTAATCTGTTATACATCCATCCTTTATAAGATTTATCTCTTCTCTATCTATATATTGGAACATATAACTACTTATATCCAGATGGGTAAATCGTTTTTCATTAAATTTTATATTATCATATATTGAATATAAATTTTCAATAAAGTATAATATCTCTCTTTCAAAAGATAGAACCTCTCTATTGAAAACCTCTTTAGATATCTCCTCTTTTAGTTGATCAAAAGCTCTTTGTAGAATCTCAATCTCACAATCTAAGTCAATTTTACTTGTTGTTTTTACTCTACGTCCATCCCAACACTTATCACTTTTTATAATTTCATTCCAATTTTCAACTGCATGTTCTCTATGAGTTGAACTATCTTTTTCTAAAACCCATTTTATGACTTTACTCATATAATCAGATAGATCTTTACCATCTTTCTTTTTCTCTTTTACAGCTAAAAAAGCATCAGTTAAATGTTTAATCAACTTTTCTATAGATATATCTGAGTCACACTCATCTTTATTTTTTAACTTTTGAGATTGTTCTATTAAAATTAGTTTCCATCTATTATCAATTAGGTTTTTTAGTATATCCAAATACTTTTCTATACTACGCTCTGTCCTATTTTGTAGAAAAATTTTAAATCTATCAAACTCATTTTTATCCTCTACAATTTTTTCAAAACATTTTAATAGAATCTCAATATTTTCAGTATCATCTATAATCTCATATGAAAATATATTTAGATATGGAGCTATAACATTTTTGAATATATTATTTATAAAACCATCAATTGTTGAAATTTTTAATCTATCTTTATTATCTAGTACTTCATAATAAACTTTTCTAACATTTTCAAAAGAAAGGTCAATCTCTGGATATAAGTTTTTTAAATTTTCGTATAGAGATGAATCTTTATCTCTATACATCTCCTCTAAAAATAGGATAACCCTCTCTTGAATTTCTGATGTAGCTTTTTTAGTAAAAGTCATTACTAAAACATTCTTATAATTTTCACCTTTTAAAAGAGTAGCTAAATACTCTAAAGATAGTCTATATGTTTTTCCTGTTCCAGCACTAGCCTTTAAAACTATCCCTTTCATTTAAAACTCCCTCCTACAGATATTTCCATACTCACAGTATAAACATCCACTTTTCTTCTCACTTAAAAAGTAGTTCTCTCCTTTAAAAAACTCTATTAATCTCTCTTTTAAAAGCTCTCTTGTAAGTTTAGGTTTTTCTTGATTCTCAATACTTCCTTCAAATGCATTGTATATAGATTTTTGAGCAGCATTTTCATCACCATACAACATAATTGTATAAAAATCCAACTGGTTATCAATTTTACTTCCTGTTTTAAAATCTATAATATGGTTATTTGTTGTCGTTTCAATTACAAGGTCAACTCTACCACCTAAAGTAACTTCTACATCACCTTTTAAAAATGGTTCTTTTCTACTGTTTTTCTCACTCTCTATACGTTTAACTTTCTTTTCTATATATAGATTTTCTATCTCTTTATAAAACTTTACTATATTTTTTGTAAAACGTGGAATTAATATCTGAGTAAAGTAGTTGTCTAGATATACTGGAACTCTTTTTCTATTGGCATAAAAGCTTTTATATAGTAGCTCCTCTACCTCTTCATTTGTTACTGAGTAATCTGAAACATTCAGAATTTTCTTCCACATCTTATCTGTTAACTTTTCAAAAACCTCGTGGACATAAATTCCTATAAATTTAACTGATAGACCTAAAGAATCCTCTTTTTCAAAAGAACTAAGTCCACAAACTTTATCTAAATAGAATCTATACTCACACCTAGTTAAAGTATCATAATCATATGGACCAATACTTAACTCTCTATTTTTAAAGTCATCTCTATTCTTCATTAAATCTTTTTGAACAAATTCCCCAATCTCATTTGATTTAAATGTCATTAGTCTCTCTAATATATCCTCACTATAAACAGTTTTTTCAAGTTTGCTTATACCATATCTATTTAAGACTTCAGAAAGTATTGGTGACACTCCCTCTCCACTATTTTCATTTTTTATATAAACAATTGTATTGTATCTATTTTTTAAAAGTCCTTGATAAAATCTGTATTTTTCCTCTTTTCTTTCCTTTTCATAGTAAGTAAATCCATTCTCTTTTTTCTGTTTCTCTGTTAAATAAAGAGAATCTCTTTTTACTCTAGGGAGATATCTTGTACTTATATTTATAAAAATCGACTCTCTTGATGGAGTAACCTTACAGTTTTCCATTGGTTTTATTAGATATTTTCCCTCACTATCATCATTTCTTATAATCTCAACATCATTAAAATATTGAAGTAAGAATTTTAAAATATCTCCACCATTTCTAAAACAGCTTTTAATCTCTTTTTCCTCAAGCATTATCTCAGTTGTTTTAGCATACCCCATATACTCTTGGAGTTTATCGTAGAAATCTACATATATTTTTTCTCTAAACATATTTAGCGATAAAAGCTCATTAAAGTATGTAATAAATTTATCTATACTCTCAACTTTTGAGACTTTTACAATATCTTCATAGATTTCAGTGACTTTTTCATTACTCTCTGTTCCTATATACTTATAATCCCAATCAATTTGATTATATATATATTCCATATCCTCTTTTGTTATTCCGTAATATTCTTGCATCTCTAAATTTTTAATTCCCTCTAAAAACTTTTTAATAGGAATTAAATTATCCATTCTAGGTTCCATTGCTCCTATAAGTTCACTTTGGGCATTTAAAAATTTAAAAAACTTAGTATCATTTAAAGTATAAAAACTACCTCTCATAAAATTATTTGGAAATATTTTAGAATACTCATTTGTATCAGCTTCTGGAGAAAATATATTTGTCATATGATTTTTCATTTTCATAATATCTAATAGATTCCCAATAAGTTCTAATTCATCTTGAACCTCTAATAGTGATATCTCTACTTTTTGTGTTCTAGGCAAATACACCTCTTTTAATTCAAGATTTTCTTCATCAAAAACTCCTGGTTCACCTTGAACTCTAATTACAACCTCTATAAACTCCTCTAGCTTAGATATTACATATTTATCTAGAGGTGAAAAGTTTATTATATCCACAAAGACTATTTTTTTATATTTTTTAAAAATTGTTAAATCTAGATATTTTATATCTTCAACCCAGTCTTTTGGTATATAATTTCTTTCAGTCAAATATACCTCATATTTATCTTTAAATCTATGGAATATTTCAAAATATTTTTTTTGCCACTCTTCTAGTTCTATATCCTTTTCACACAAACTTCTATTCAATTCAGTGTAGTATTTAAAAAACTTATCTGAAAACTCAATAGATTCAAAATAGTTATTTATATTTATCTCTGCAAACTCTTTTTTCATATAGTTATATAAACTTACAAATCTTTTTGCTTCACTTAAAATTATCTTATCAGTACTAAATGCTACTCCTTTAAACTCATCTATTGTTAAATAAAGTGGATCTGGTTCAAAGATATTTCTTTTACTTTCTTTTCTCTGACTATTTTTTAAAGGATAATCAGAAAACACATATACAACAGAGGGATCTTTTTTCAATCCCTGAATTAAAGATCCCCCGTAGCTTATATACTCAAACTTCATTGTTCCCTCCTATTTTTTAATAGGTGTTGCACACTCTACAGCTGCACCCTTTAGTATCTCAACTCCATGAACTAATGCATCTATTACAAAGTTTAGATTCTCTGTTGCTCCTTTTGGACTTCCTGGAAGATTTAAAATTATACTTCCCTTTCTTATTCCACATCTTGCTCTACTTAACATAGCTTTCGGTGTTATCTCAAATGATTTAGCTCTCATATACTCCGCTACTCCTGGAGCTTCCCTTTCGATTACCGCAAGTGTTGCTTCAGGTGTCACATCTCTTTTTGAAAACCCTGTTCCACCATTTGTTACAATCAGATCAGCTATATCTTCGTCAGCTAGTTTTATTAACTCTTCACAAATCTCTTCGTAAGTATCTGGAAGCATATTATAATAAACAGTTTCATAACTTAGATGCTTTTCAAAAATCTCTTTTAACTTTTGTCCTGTTACGTCGACTCTCTCTCCTCTTGAACCCTTATCACTTAATGTTACTATAGCTACTCTTATCATAACTTCCTCCTTATAATATAGGTGCTAACAATTTAGAAATTGATTCTAACACCCTATCTTTTTTTCCTCTATTTTTATACTCTTCTAATGTTACTCTTTTAGAGTCTGAAATATCTTTATCTATTCTTTTCTCTAATTCAGTAATGTTATTTCCCAAAATCAGAAGACTTATTTCAAAATTTTGATACATACTTCTATAATCAAAGTTTGCAGTTCCTAAAAATGCAATCTCACCATCTACAACAACAAGTTTACTATGGATAAATCCGTATTTATATTTATATATTTCTGCTCCTAATTCAATTAGTTCTCCATAAAAGTATTGGTTAGCCCAGTAAACAAAAGCGTGGTCTCCAACACTTGGTATTACTATTTTAACTTTTACTCCTGAAACTAAAGCAGCTTTTAAAGCATCTAAAATTGGTTCGTCTGGAATAAAATATGGTGTTTCTATATGTATACTTTTTTCAGCTTTTACTATTAAACTTAAAAATGTATCTTTTATAGTATGAAATTCATAATTAGGTCCTGAACTCACAACTTGTATAGGAGTTAAACTATGATCATCTGTATCAATAGCAATAGTCTGAAATATATCTGTAGTATCCTTTTTTAAAAATTTCCAACTTCTTTCAAATTCATGCAAATAATCTATTATAGCTTCACCCTTTAAAGAAAATCCTATATCTTGCCAATTTCCTAAATGGCCTTTTCCTATATAATCCTTTCCAATATTCAATCCACCTGAAAAACATATTTTATTATCTATAAGAGCTATTTTTCTATGGTCTCTATAATTTGCCCTTAAATTACCAACTTTTACAAATGGAAAATATGATGGAAAGAAAACTTCAAACATTATTCCTGCTCTTTTTAGTTCTTCAACTCTTTTTCTAGATACTCCTCTTGTTCCAGCACCATCTACTATTATTTTTATCTCTACTCCCTCTTTAACCTTTTCTAAAAGTAAGTTATAAATTGGAGCTCCAACTTCATCATCATCAAATATATAATATTCCATATATATTGATTTTTTTGCATTTTTTATAGATAATGTTAGATTTTCAAAGTAATACTTAGCTTCTGGATAAAATGTAAAACTGTTATTATGAGTCATTTTTCCTAAAAGAACTCCATCTAAATATCTACTTAATCCTATCCATTTTTTAATACTAACCATAGATTTTTTATTTAAATTTTTTAAATAATCATGACTATTTTTTAAATAATATTTTGCTAAAGCTCTACGTTTTTTAAAGCTAATACCAAAAAACAGATACATTATAAATCCAAAATAGGATGTCAATAACAATATTGTTATCCAAAATAGTGTAAATACAGGTCTTCTTCTTTCAAAGAATATAACGATACATGCAAATATAATATTAACAAATACTAAGTAGTCCTTTAATGCTATGAATATCTCTTTCATCTAGTCACCTCTAACTTTTTTAGAAAAAAGGAAGAGTCGAAACTCTTCCTTTTATTTGAATTTTAAATCCAACTCTCTGAAATTATCTTCTAAACCTTTTCCATTAGAAAACTCTTTTTTTATTTTTTTTATAAACATACCCATCTCATCTGCACTTCCAACTATTCTATTAAAAATACCTAAGTATTCAGTTATAATTGGATTATCAACATCATATGGATATCTCATTAAATGGTCTATCTCACTCCAAGCCTCTTCAAAAACTGTCCTTACTTGAATCTCTACAAGTACCTCATCATGCTTTGTAACTGGAACACCAATTAGATAATGAATCGATCTGTAACCATGGTCTCTCACAATTATCTCACAATCTAAATCTTGAATAGTATTTTTTAAATCTTGGATGTTATAGTCACCTCGTCTAATATTTATCTGAGGAGTCTCCTTTGTATCCCATAACTTTGTTATTTCACAATGAATTCCACGCCAATCATCTTTAAATAAATGTAGCACACGTATTCCTATGAGGTCAGTTATAATCTCTTTATAGTTTTCTACACTTATTCCACGGTCTGCATATTTGCGACCTTTTCTTATTATTTTTTCAACAAGATGTGTTGCTCTTTTAACTCGTCTTCTAACTGAGTGAACCCCTTCACTATCAATTAATTTAGATACTATATGTTCAGCTTCTTTTTCTAAATAAGGAACTAATTTTATATAGTCAGCATAGATTTTCATAAGCTCATCCCAATTAAGACCAGTGGAGTTAAAGTACTCCTCTGTTATACAGAAAGCTTTAAAAAATTCTTCTCTGTCTATCGTATTATCTAATATCAAATTAAACACCTCTTTATTATTTTCTAGGTATCTTCTCTAATGAAATTTCACAAGTTTTTCTGTAAGCTACTGCTTCAGTAATTTTTATCTCTCTTGTTTCTACTGGAGCTACTGTAACTATCCTTTCTCTTATATTAAAGTCATTTCCTTTAATAATGTGAACTCTTTCAACAGATATTCTATCTCCTTCAATTAACTGAACTTTATCTAAATCACATCTAAAGTTTACCCAACTTTGAAGTATTGGAGTTTTATCAATAAGATTTAATAAAGCTAAAGAATACAATGAGTTTTCCTCTTGCAATAGTTTCTCTTTCTTTATTTCCTCTAATCCTAAAATCTCCTTTTCTAGTAAATCTAATTTCATAACCTCTATTCTATTTTCAAAAGATACTTTTCCTGTTACTAACTTACCACTTATTTCAATAAGTTGTCCCATAAAAATCTCTTTTAAAAGTTTTATATTTGGCATAAATCTTTTTACATTACTATACTGATATATCTTATAATAATAGTTATTTACTATTGTATTAAAAGATCCATCATCTTTTAAATCAATCTCTAAACCTAATTTAAACTCTCTGTTTTTCATTTCTAAATATTTTCTTCTATTTATCTCAACTATTCTACTATGACAATCTTTCAAATTTAGCTGATCTATTTTTAAGTCGGTAACTCCAAAAGTTTTTATCAGGTTTTGATTTTTCATATCTTTTATCGTAGAAAATTCAATTGGCAACCTATCCAATTTTAAAGAGCTATACCTTATCTCTAAAGCACTCTCTATCATTTTAAAATCTTCATTTTTAACTTCTAATACTTCTGGATCTCTTGTTTCTATTTCTTCTTCAATCTCTTCTGAAATTGTTTCCTCAGATGTAATTTCAACTTCAATATCTTCAGTAGTTTCTTCAACAACTACCTCTATTTTTTCATCTAAAATTTCATCTTCTACCGTTTCATCAGAAATATCTGGAGTTACCGAAAGAGCTTTTTTCCAATATATGCCTCTTTTAATTCAGAGTCATCTAATTGCATTGAGCATAAGTAGCTCTTTAACTCTTTGAAAAATTCCTCTTCACTGTGTGGTAACAATTTTATTCCTAATTCGTTTAATCTTTCAATTGTTTTTGTTTTTAAAACATTTGAATTACTTACAGCGTAAATAACATCTTTTAGATTTACACCTGTTAATACAACTTCTAGCATGTCTATAAAGTCTGAATTATTTAAGTCCAATCCTAAAATTAGCGTTGGATAACTTTCCATATCCTCTTTTATATTTCTGAAAAAGTTTTTGTAAAAATCTAAAACTTTTAGCTTTCTAAAGTCTTGGATAGAAACGAAAATCTTTTCATGTCTATTTACATCTCCAAGAATCTTATAATGCTTAACCTCTCCATTTGATGCTATTGTAAACTCTTCATCTGTCGGTAATATTTTTACTACTTTGTTGCAGTTTATATCATCTAAAACTATATCGTAATCTGTTGAAAAAACAGCATTAATCTTATTACTTTCAGAGAAAATATTTAATACCTCTGCAGTTTCTCTGTTTGTTTCGTACAAATTTTTGATTTTTTTCAATAATGAACTTCTACTGCTAACAACTCCATCTAAATAAACTTGGCTAACTTGGAATAAAGAGTTTTCGTCTCTTATGTAGCCCTTTATATTTTCTTTCATATCTTTCATTAACAGTTTAGCTAACTCTCTTCTTGTTGGATATCCAGCGTTTCTTACTAAAAAATCACCTAAAAAAAGATTAATTTTGTCTGTATCATTAAATTTATTGAAAAAACTCATAGTAACACCTCTCTTTCTTTAAAAAATAAACACTTTGGCAATATAAGTATATCTTAATTTTACCTATTTAACAAGTATATTCTTTTAAAAAAAATAAAAAAAAGTCTGTAAATAATGCTTTATTACTTACAGACTTTTAAAATTTATTTAATTATGAAAGAACTTGCGATAACTTTACCGTCTTCAGTATATAATACTGCTCCTTGTCCTGGAGTAACAGCTCTTACGTTATCCTCTGTAAATAAAATTTCTATAGTATCTTTATCCACTACTTTTACCTTACATGGATGTAATTTATCTCTAGAACGTGCTTTTACAAAACAATCCATTCCATCTAACTCTTTTACATCCTCTACTAAAAATAGATTCAGTTGATTTGCAACTAAAGTATTTTTCATAAGGTCTTCGTTGCTTCCAACAATAACTCTGTTGTTTTTTCTATCTAACTCTATAACATAAAGTGGGTTTGCTGACGCTATTCCCAATCCTTTTCTTTGTCCTATTGTGTAGAATGCTAATCCATTATGTTTTCCTAAAACTTTTCCTTTTAGATTAACAATTTGTCCTGGTTTTCCAATTTTTCCACCAGTTTTTTCCATTAAAAACTCTTTTAGTTTTCCATCTTCAACAAAACATATCTCTTGAGAGTCTTTTTTAGCATAAACTCTTACACCTAAATCTTTTGCTAACTCTCTAACAGCTGGTTTTTCCATTTTTCCAATTGGGAAAATGATATACTTTAAGTTTTCTTTTTTTATTTGTGATAAGAAATAAACTTGATCCTTATTCATGTCATCACCAATAGCTAATGTACCATCGATGATATTTGCGTAGTGACCAGTTGCTAATGCCTCTGCTCCTAACTCTTTTGCAAACTCAATAAGTTTTCCAAATTTTATTTTTCTGTTACAAACCATACATGGATTTGGAGTTCTTCCTGAGCTGTACTCATCTACGAAATAGTTGATAACCTCTTTTCCAAAATCCTCTGTTACATCTAAAAGATAATGCTCAATACCTAAATCATCACATATTCTTTTAGCATCCTTATCCTCTTCTCCACAAGTTTTCATAGTTACACCAAAAATTTTGTAACCTTGCTTCTTTAAAAGATAAGCCACTGTAGACGAATCTACTCCTCCACTCATAGCTACTGCTATAACTTTGTTTTCGTTTTCTTTATTAAACTCTAAGTTCATAAATATTACCATCCTTAATAAAATATTCTATTATTATTTGTAGAAGGCAAATATAATAGTTGCAATTCCGAAGATTAGAATTATTAATCCTGAAAGTTTGCTTAGTTTTAAAAGAATATCCATAGTTACTTTCTTTTTAAAATGATATATTAAAAAGATTGTTGTAAACCATAGTGATGCTCCTCCAATTCCAATTCCAGTTCCTAACTCTAATACTGTCATTTCTCTAATAGGGCTATCTAATATCCCAAGAAGTGTATAAATTCCTGCAATTACAAGAATCGACGAGATATTAAATATTGCAAGTAAAAAAGTTTCAAAATAGTCTTGTACTAAAGTATAGTTATCATCTTCAACCTCTTTAACTTTAGGTTTTCCAAAAAACTTCTTACTCCCTACAAAAATTAAAAATACACTTATCAACACTTTTAGCGGAGTTTCGAATTTAATAACATAACATTCAACTCTACTTATAAATAGAAATGATATAATACCATAAATTATATCTACAGTCACCATTCCCAGCGCTGATACATACGCTTTTTTTTCGCCTTCGATCATAGCCTTTTCCATACAGTAAATGCCCACTGGTCCAAAGGGAAGCGATAATATTAAACCTGTTATAATCCCTTTTAAAAAAATCATAATTTTTCTCCTCAAAAGTGTATTTCTATAAATGTTTTTTCATTTATCAATTCTAGCATAATTCTACTAAAATATAAAGTACTTTCCTTTAATTGGGACTTTACAGGCTTAGCTGTTTCAATTTAGATTTAACTATCTCAAAAAATTGTTTTCTATCCTCTTCATTATCTCTAATATCCATATTATCTATATTTATCTTTAAAACAACTGAATCATTATACTCATTAAAAAAGTTAGAGTACTCTTCATTTAAAGAGTTCCAATACTCTTTTTCAACTCCAAGTTCAAAATCTCTTCCTCTTTCCTTTATTTTTCTCATAGCATTATCAACACTTGTCTCTAAATAAATAATCAATAATGGATTAGTTCTTGATGATATTAGTTTTTCCCAAAAAGATTGATATAACGAAAATTCATCGGCTGTCATAAATCCATTTTTTAAGTGCATTTTTGCAAATAAATAGTCACCATAGATACTTCTATCCATAATGCAACCATTGAATTTAGAAGCTTCCTCTATTATTTCTATTCTTTTATTTAAAAAATACATCTGACTTAATAAAGAATATCTTTCTTTATTTGAATAGAATTTATCTAAAAAAGGGTTATCTATATACGGTTCTTGAAAAAACTCTATTGATAACTCTTTAGCTAATAGCTCTCCTAAAGTTGTTTTTCCAGCTCCAACAACTCCTTCTATACAGATAACATTTTTCATAATCTTATCCTAACACTCCTTTTTGAAGGAATCTTTTTAAGTTACTTGTTACCATTCCAATAGCAACTTTGTTCTCTCCACCTCTTGGAATTATAACATCTGCATATCTTTTACTTGGCTCACAGAACTCTAAGTACATCGGTTTTACAGTTTTTAAATATTGATTTTTAACAGACTCAAAACTTCTTCCTCTCTCTGTCATATCTCTCTCAATTCTTCTTAAGATCATTTCATCAGCATCTGTATCTACGAATATTTTCACATCAAATAACTCTCTAATTTCTGGAACAGCAAAAATTAATATTCCTTCTACGATTATTATTTTTGATGGGTGTATCTTTACGCATCCCTCTTTTCTAGAGTGAGTTGTGAAATCATAGATTGGTCTATCTATTGACTCTCCGTTTACAAGTTTAGTTAAGTGCTCTTTTAATAACTCAAACTCTATAGAATTTGGATGGTCAAAGTTAACTGCCGCCTTCTCCTCTATCGTTAAATTAGTTAGCTCTTTATAATAAGCATCTTGCTCAACTAGTACTGCGTCTTCTGATTTGAAAGCCTTTACTAAATTATGTGCTACTGTAGTTTTTCCGCTTCCACTTCCTCCAGCTACTCCGATCAATATGCAATTTTTCATTTTTTGTTTTCCTCCTTAAGTGTTACTGCTTATATTTTTTTAAATCTTATATATTATAGCACATTTTTCAAAAAAAAATAAAATATAATATAAATATAGACTATATATTTTTTTTGATGTATACTTTACGATATAGTTGTTTTTAAAGGAGAAGATTTTTTATGAGTATGACTGAAAAAGAGATTGACCTTCAGATGAAAAAGGCATTGGAAAAGGTTCCCTTTGAAATAAAAAAAATTAAATTTGTACTATCTTTATTAAAGATAGTTAAAAGAATTAAGAAAATTTTTAAATTTTAGGAGGAAGATATGACAGAAGAGTTAATGAAAAAAATAGATAGAATTAATGAGGAATTCGAAAAAAGAGAGTTCTTTATAAAAGAGGACATTTTAGAGCTTTTTGAACAAAGAGAAGATTTAAGAGAAAAGTTAGATGCTATAAAATTTAAAAAAATAGAGTTCTTTACAGTTGAAGATGAAAACTGTGTTGGATTTACTTTAGAGGATGTTCAAGTTAACTTCTTTATTGAGTTTGGAGAAGATGAAGAGGGTGAGTGGTACGAAGCTACTGCTGAAATAATCACTTTCTAATAGTAAAACCTAATGAAAGAAAAATAAAAACCAAGGATTAATTTTCCTTGGTTTTTTTTATGTTATCTATTGCTACTAAAAACTGATCCATAGTTATTCCATATCTATTTAATTTAGATAGAAACTGCTTTGCATTAGAGTATCCTATTCTTAACTCTGTTCCAAGCTTTTCTCTTAACTCCTTAGACTCAGCAAATCCTGAAAGTTTATAATCCATTAGAATCTCCATATTAAATATAGATTCTGTATTTTGAACTACTTCACACTTTGCATTTTCTAAGGCTTTTATTATAGCTTCTGGAGTTGCATTTTCAACACCGATATCTCCATCTTTAGATCCTTCTTTTCTACTTATATAAGCTTGTTTTGCTTCTGGGAAAAACTTTAAGATATATTTTCTTAACTCTTCTCCTACGAAATCTGGATCTGTTAAAACTATTATCCCTTTATTTTCATAAGCAACTCTTAATTTCTCTATGTTTCCTTTTTTTCTAATGGCAAAACCATTAGTTTGTATAATCTCAGCATCTACTGCTGCTTTTACTGCAGATATATCGTCTCTTCCTTCAACTACGATAACCTCTTTAATTTTCTTTTTCATAAATTTATATCCTCTCAAACTTTAAACATGAATTTTATATTTAATTGTAACATTTTTTTAAATGTAATACTATTTTTTTATTTTTATATGATTATAGGTCTTTTTACTTGTGATTAAATTATTTAATTATTGTTGACAACCTTTCTATTTATGTGCTAGAATGTTGCAAAAGTAAATATATTCATTCGTATAAGTTGCAAATATGGTGCAGCGTCTCTACAACTAACCGTAAATTAGTTTCTATGAAAAAGATAAAAGGGATTAGTCTACCTTCTGTTTTTTTATAGAGTGTGATTGTCTCTTTTTTTATTATATTTTGGAGGTTTTTATGAAGAAAAATAGCATCGTTATTCTTGACTTTGGTTCTCAGTATAACCAATTAATAGCAAGAAGAGTAAGAGAAATGGGAGTTTATGCTGAGGTTGTTCCTTATTTTGAACCCTTAGAAGATATTTTAGCTAGAGAGCCTAAAGGTATCATCCTTTCTGGTGGACCTGCTTCAGTTTATTTAGATGGATCGCCAACAATTGAAAAGGCATTATATGAGCAAGGAATTCCAGTTTTAGGAATCTGCTACGGAATGCAATTAACTTCTCAATTATTAGGTGGAAACGTTGAGAGAGCTGATAAGCAAGAGTTTGGAAAAGCTGAACTTATCATTGATGATTTAGAGAGTCCATTATTCAAAGATGTTCCTAACTTAAATCAAGTTTGGATGAGTCATGGAGACCACGTAACAGTATTACCAGAAGGGTTTAAGCAAATCGCTCATACAGATTCTTGTATCGCTGCTTCTGCTAATGTTGAAAAAAATATCTACTGTATCCAATACCACGCTGAGGTTACTCACTCTGAGTATGGAACAAAGATGTTAGAGAACTTCGTATTCGGAGTTGCTAAATGTGAAAAGAACTGGTCAATGGGTAACTACATTGAGCAAACAGTTAAATCTATAAAAGAAACTGTAGGAGATAAGAAAGTTTTACTTGGACTTTCTGGAGGAGTTGACTCTTCTGTTGCTGCTGCATTAATACATAAAGCTATTGGAGATCAACTGATCTGTATATTCGTTGATACAGGACTTCTTAGAAAAGACGAAGCTAAAAACGTAATGGAAATCTACGGAGAAAACTTCCACATGAACATTAAATGTGTTGATGCTGAAGAGAGATTCCTAAGCAAATTAGCTGGAGTTACTGATCCTGAAGCTAAGAGAAAAATAATTGGAAAAGAGTTCGTTGAAGTATTTAACGATGAGGCGTCTAAATTAACTGATGTTAAATTCCTTGCTCAAGGAACAATCTATCCAGACGTAATAGAGTCTCAATCTGTAAAAGGACCTTCTGCTACAATTAAGTCTCACCACAACGTTGGAGGACTTCCTGAGGATATGCAATTTGAATTACTTGAGCCTTTAAGAGAGTTATTCAAAGATGAGGTTAGAGCTGTTGGAAGAGAGTTAGGAATCCCTGCTCACATGGTTGACAGACACCCATTCCCAGGTCCAGGACTTGGAATCAGAATCTTAGGAGAGGTTGATAAAGAGAAAGCTGATATCTTAAGAGAAGCTGACGATATCTTTATTAAAGAGTTAAGAGCTGCTGATTTATATAAAGAGGTTAGCCAAGCTTTCGTTGTACTTTTACCTGTTAAGTCAGTTGGAGTTATGGGAGACGAAAGAACTTATGAGTACACTGCTGTTTTAAGATCAGCTAACACTATTGACTTTATGACTGCTACATGGTCTAGATTACCATATGAGTTCTTAGATAAAGTTTCTAATAGAATCATAAATGAGGTTAAGGGAATCAATAGATTAACTTACGATATCTCATCTAAGCCACCAGCTACTATCGAGTGGGAATAATACCGGCCAAGGCGTGTAATCCTTTGTTTTCAATGGGTTACGCGTTTTTTTATTCCCTTCCGTACCATAACGTACCATCCTTATTATTTTGTCATATATTTTTCTAATTTTTCAGCAATTTCTTCTTGTTTGTTTGGATATAAGTGTGAATATGTTTGTAATGTCGTTTGAATATCATCGTGTCCTAGACGTTCTGCTATAGCTATTGGAGATACTCCCATTTCTATAAGCAAAGAGGCATGAGAATGTCTTATATCATGTATTCTTATCCTTTTTATCCCTGTGTTTTTACTTCCTCTATTCATTTCATGATGTAAATAATGCTTTGTTGCTATAAATAATCGTTCATTTGGTTTATAATCATATCTTAGCTCAGCAAATTTTTTCACTTCATCACATAAAATTCCTGGTATAACTATTTCTCTTCTACTTTTTGGTGTTTTAGGCTCTTGAATTAAATCTTTTCCACCTTTCAATTTAGCATAAGTTTTAGTTACTGACATTACTTTAGTTTCAAAATTAAAATCATTTAAAGTAAGTGCCAATAATTCTCCAACTCTTATACCTGTATAAAAAAGTATATCATATATTACTTTAGACATTATTTTATCTTCTATTCCTTTTATAAAAACGTCATATTCATCTTTTGTCCAAAACTTCATGCTATTGGCGTTCTTTTTTCCCATACTACCACTTAATTTGCATGGGTTCTTTTCTAGTTTATGAAATTTTACAGCATAGTTAAAAATAGCACTCAAACGATTATTAATTGTTTTTAAATATGTTTGGCTATAATTTTTTTCACTTAATAACAAAGTATTTTGCCAAGTTCTAATAGTTATTGCTTCTATATCTTTTATTTTTAAATCTTTAAAATAAGGTCTTATATTCTTATTAATAATAAATTCATTATTTTCATAAGTTGTAGGCTTTAGTCTAGCTTTTGAATCTTCTAAATATTTTTCAAGTAGTTTATCAAATGTCAATTCTATTTTACCTTCTTGATCTAATAAAAAATCTCTTTCATAAAGCAATGCTTCTTTCTTAGTTTTAAACCCCTCTTTTTTCTTCCTTACTCTTTTTCCATCCCATCTCATATAATAAAATGAGGCATAATACTTACTATTTTTTCCTTTATTTACTGCCATATCCCCTCCTTAAATACATGTTTTTTCTTCAAAATATCTTTTACTAATTTTTCCTTTAATAGTTATTTTTCCCTTCTTCTCTAACTCTTCATTTAATTTTTTAATTAGTCTATAAGCTGATGTTTCCGATATTTTTGCCATATCTGCAACCTCCTTTGCTGATAAAAACTTTACCTTTCCTTCCATATCTAATCCTCTCCTTATTTTTTGTTAAACTCTACACCTATTATTTTTGCTTCTCTTTTTATTTTATGAGCAAAATAATACGAAAATAAAAAAGCTTCATCATTTTCCATTTCATCTTGAGAAAAAATTTGTTTTGTTTTTAAAAATGAATAAGTTATGCTTCTAAAAGCTTCATACTCTTCTTTTTCTTCTTCTGTTAATTGTGCAAATAAGCTTTCTTTAGGATTTTTATTTTTAATTTTTTCAAAATATTTTTTTATTTTTTTATATCCTAAAATATTTAAAATACTTCCTGTAGATATTCCATTATAAATATTAGTTAAAGAAATTCCATACATCATACTTATTATTGCTCCGGTTATTGTTCTTGTTAATGGAAGAGTAGGCAGACCATAAAAATAAGTGTAATCAACTCCATAAAAAAGAGATATTTTTTTTATTGTTTCTAATGATATTTTTTTTGTAAGTCCATTTTCATATCGTGATAATGTAGCTTCTGAAATTTCTAATTTTTCAGCTACTTCTGCTAATGAAAAGTCTTTTTTCACTCTAATTTCTTTTAGTTTTTTATAATTAAAAGTATCTTCTTCTATATTTAATAAATACATTTTCTCTCCTTCGAACTTTCATTATTTTTCTTACGATTTTATCATGTTTTTGTAAAAAGTCAATTTTTTTATTTGAATTTTTCTTAATTGTTTTTTAGTCATTTACTCCATACAAACACATACAAATAAAGAAATTTTAGATTTTTTCAGGAATAAAATTAGCTCTTGTGATACATTTAAAAAAAAGGTAATACTTTTAGTATTACCTTTTTTTTGCAATATATTAGGTCTCACATTTAAAAAGACTATCATTGAATAAATAAAATTTTAAAAAAACTATGGCACTTTATTATAAATCATTTTTATTATGAAATTAAAATATATTTTTGATGTATAGATAAAATAATTAAAATAAAAAATCCTTAGATTTCTCTAAGGATTAATTTTTTGATAATCGTTAATTATTCTAACTATATAATGGAGTTCATTTTTACTTGGTTTTTTATAAGTTATAGCTTTAATTATAACATCTTCAGTAAAAACTAATAATAGTCTTTGTAAGTCTATTTTATTTAATTCTATGATATTAAAATTATTTTTTAATTGTAAAGCCAAGTTATTTGTGCCTATATCTAAATCTCTTTCACAAATAATACCTTCTTTATCTTTTAAATTTTTGTAATCGCTTACTTTAAAAATACAATTTTCAAATTTTGCATATTTAAAATGAGCTTGATTTAATTTACAATCACCAAAATACACATTTCTAAATATTGCTTTAGTAAATCTTGTATGATTAAAATTACTGCTTCTAAAATCACTCCATTCAAAAATACATCCATAAAAATTTGATGCTTTTATTATAGTTTTATAAAATTTACAAAATTTAAATATACTAAAATCAAACTTAACGTTATAACTATCTGTGTTAGAAAAATCTTTATATAAAAAAAATTTTTCTTTTTTTTCTACATTTTTATAACTTAGTAAATTATTAAATTTTTTTTTATTTCTCATAATTAAACCCCTACTAGCTGAGAGGGCTTAACAAATCTATTTATAAAATACAATATAACCAAACTTAAAAATCCAATTATTGTAGCTGTATTTCCTATCATTGCTACCACCTCCTCAGTTATTTCAAAGAATTTTAGCCCTCAATCCGTCCGTAGACCTTCTTCTCAAGCCTTTCAGCCAATGGGGCAGGGCATTTTTATAATAACTTTTTTATAAGTAATTGTCAATATATAAAAAAACTTAATTAAAAGAAGAAATAAATTTAATTATTTTTTCATAAAAAGTTGTTATAAGAGTTAAGATAATAGCTATTAAACTTAGATTTATTGTTTTACAATCTTTTTGTTGTGAATAAACTTTTTCTAAATAATTATAGATACCTCTATATTCTTCTTCTAATAAAGACTTATAATGTTCTTGTGAGAAAGAATCGACTATTTTTTCATCATTATCATTATAAATATATTTATATTGGTTATATGTTTTAAGATTCAAATGCTTTTCATATCTTTTATATTCATCAAAATTTCTTAATTTATTTATCAACCAAATAAAATTTTGATGTGCTATATTTTTCTCTGAATTAAAGTATTTATTAAGTCTTCTTTTAATTTCCATTTTTTCTATAGGATAAAATAGTGTGTAGTATAACTTGCTATCAATTTTATTTATTTCTATCACATTTGGAATTATTCTTTTAAAGAAAGAGTAGAAAGTAGGGGAACTATCATTATCTAAAATTCTATATGTTACAGAATTAGTTTTAGAATCAATATAAGCTAATGTTATAAAATCTCGAGAAACTTCTTCTAAATTTAAATTTTTATCACTTATAAAACATACTCTAGGTAATATATATTTTTTCCCATAATTTAATTTTAAAATTTTATTAAGATAAGCTTGATATAAATTAAACCAAAAATCTTGAAGAGCCTTATCTCTAAAATCTACATCATCATAATAAAATTCAATAAAAGGATATTTTTTTCCTAATTTATAATACTTGTTTATAAAAATATTTTCATATTTTGGTAATAAAATAAATTCAAACTCAACAATAAATTCTTGATTATTAACTTGCTTACAGCTTATTTTTATCAAATTTATATGGGAATCTTTTTGAGGAATAATCTCAGCTATACTTGTAGTTGAATAAAACCCATTTGTACTATCTATATAATCTATATTTCCAAATTTTTTATTCCTTAGATATAAATTTTTTAACTTATACTTTTTTTTATTTAATCTGTATATACTTTTAATTAATTCATTCATTTCTTTATTTGGAAAAACATCAAACATTTTAATCTCAACTAAC
>OGWY01000076.1_pt1 | contig 66842 bp, 75 predicted proteins | sample 1576121 | NCBI WGS metagenome assembly OGWY01 (sample SAMEA3541543, study PRJEB24748) | human gut metagenome | biome: human gut; feature: human-associated habitat; material: faeces | place: China | collected 2012 | reverse complement strand
TAGAACATTTTTCCTTGAAAGAGAATTTTGGGCAAAAGAAAAAGCCCATCATCCACTTTCCTCTACGAAAAGGGACGAGAGCATCTACTCCCGCGGTTCCACCCTAATTGCCCTGCCGCTGGCAAGTCCACTCGGTACCGTTAACGCCGGCATACGACACTGCATACTAACTGCCAGAGCAGAGGTTCCGCAATGTGGTTTGAAGGTGGTAAGGTCTATCATTTTTCCAAAGCGCTTACAGCCAGGGCGCCTCTCTCTGCAGGAAAGATATGTTAGCCTCTTCCTTCGCATAACCGATTGATTATGTGACTATGTTTAATTATAAACTTAACAATAATTATTGTCAATAATTTTGATTTGTAAAATTCTTGTAGCCAAATTTATATCGTTACCTTATAATTATATTAAGATTAGTAATAGTTTTAGGAGATGCCCCGATGAAGATCTGGAATAATCCATTCAGAAAAATACTGCTGTTTTCCCTGCTGCTTCTATCTTTTAGTTCGGCTCAGGCAGAAGAAAACAAAAAAGAAACTCTGTTGTTTTTACCTTTGGATAACCGTCCTGTCTGTTCCTCTTATGTTGCCAAAACAATGGAAGCAGCGGGCTACAAAGTGCTGCTTCCGCCTGATAAATATCTGGCTTCATATAATCGAAACGGCAGTCCTGATGAATTATGGAAATGGCTCGTCAGCCGTGCGCCTCAGGCAGACGCTGCCGTCATTTCCACAGACAGTCTGATCTACGGCGGTCTGGTTGCATCACGTACTCATCACGAACCGCAGGCAGTTTTAGAGCAGCGTCTGCAGCGACTCGAAACACTGCGTGATCAGTTCCCAGTACGGCTTTATGCTTTCTCTACCTTGATGAGAACTCCGCGCGCCAGTTTTGGCGCTGTTGAGCCTCCATATTATTCGAAAATCGGTCCGGCTATTTTTCGTTATTCCGAGCTTTGTGACTCCGAAGATTTGATTGGACTCAGCCTCAAAGATGCTTTAACGAAAAAAACTTTGTCTACCAACCTGCCTAAAGCAGATTTGCAGGACTGGCTGGAACGACGCCAAAAAAATCTCAATATCAACAGCAAGCTGACGGAAATGACCCGCAGCAACCGTTTTCACTTTCTCGCAATCGGCAAGGACGATAATGCTCCGTTATCGCATACACATATGGAAGCACGCAAGCTCACTCAGGAAACCTATGATCTTACGCAGCGAACTTTTCAGATAATCCCCGGTGTCGACCAGCTCGGGCTGCTGCTGCTGACCAGAGCCGGAAACGAACTGAAGCGTTATCAGCCACGTGTTTACGCCTATTATGCAGATGGCTGGGGACCGCGAACGCTGCCACAATATTCTGATATGACCTTGGGTCAATCAGTGCCACAGCAGATTTTAGCAGTAGACGGACGTACTGCTACCAGTGCCGCTAACGCAGACGTTGTTTTGGCACTAAACACGCCCTTTGACGGCATAATGATGGATTCTACCGCTCCTTCCAATCAGTTTTTCTCTTCACCGCAAAACCGTACCTATATCAAACAGCTCAAGCTGCTTATGGATAACGGCTACCGGGTATCTTTGGCCGACGTAGCGTATTCTAACGGAGCTGATAATGGCTTTATGAACGAACTGGCCAAACAGGGGCAGTTGGAACGGCTGACAGCCTATAATGGCTGGAATACTGCGGACAATACCGTTGGATTTGCCATTTGTCAGGGTATACTGACTCCGCAGATGTCAAAACCGGATGCTGAAAAACTGATGCGTATCAGAGTTATAGACGACTGGTATTATCAGGCCAATGCCCGACGCAGTGCTACTGCATTTTTGGAAAGCAAAAATCAAAAAAATGCAGTTTACCTTCTCGGCCCTTATCAGAAACCAGTTCACGATCTGGCTTTAGGCGTTTGCCGAGATTTATCAGGACGTTATAAATTTACAGAAAAAAGTAATTTTGATATTTCTTTCCCCTGGAACAGACTTTTTGAAATTGATGTAGAACTGAAAAAAGATAAAAAGAAATAACTGTCTTAAAATACCGTTGACCAACTTAGTCCAACGGTATTTTTTTATATTATCTGCCTATTTACTTAAATATTTATCGTTTTTCAATAAATTATTTACTTTTAATAAAGAATTGCTATATTATTTACTTAAGGAGGTTTTTATGGACAATATTGATACTGCAATTCTATACTGTTTAAAGGAAAACGGGCGTGTCACCGCTTCTGAGATAAGTAAAAAAGTAAAACTGTCAATTCCTGCTGTTGCCGAAAGAATACGTAAACTCGAACAAAATTCGATTATTCAAAAGTATACAATCAAGCTCGACCGCTGGCAGACCGGGCAAAAACTTTTAGCTTTTATTTTTGTAAATATTGATAAAACCGAGCATATCAATGCTTTCCGCAGTCAGATAACCGTTCTTCCGGGTGTACTTGAATGTCATCATCTTGCCGGAGCTTACGGCTATTTGCTTAAAGTAAGCGTCAGCGATACCGATGCTCTGGAAAGCTTTCTTACTAATAAGCTAAAAAAAATCACCGGCGTCAGCAGTTCTAATACCTTTATTACTCTGGCAACGCTAAAGGAAGAGTTAAATTGCTGAACTCTTTTATACGAGGTCTGCGCCTTGGTATAATTTTACAGCTGTCAATCGGTCCGGTTTGTCTTTTTATTCTGCAAACAGCTATTGCCCGGGGAATAACCGAAGCGTTGAAAGCCGTACTGGCAGTAGTTTTGGTTGACGCTTTCTATATCCTGCTGGCATTATATGGTTTAGGAACTTGCCTGAAAAATTATCCGGGCATACAAAAAAAACTACGTTATTGCGGTGCTGCCGTGCTTCTCTACTTTGCAGTTACTGCTTTAGCTGATGTTTTTCATCCACAGATTTCAACTGCCACTATTATGCCGCCACAAATCAGCAGTTTTTACGCTGCAGGACTGCTTACGCTCAGCAATCCCCTGACGATTATTTTCTGGTTAGGTATGCTTTCAGCACAAGTTTCCCAGTACCGGCTCAACAGACAGCAACTTCTTTCTTTCACCTGTGGCTGTATAAGTGCAACGTTCTTATTTCTCTGTCTGCTTGCTTTTTTAGGTAACAGCAGCGCACCTCTATTGTCACCTTCACTACAGCAATTAATCAACATCTGCATCGGATGTCTTCTGATTTTTTTTGCATACCGATCAGCAACTTGTAGATAAACATTTAATAAATTTAATCTAAACATCTCTCTTTCTTTAACTTTGAGCTAAACACCAGAATTCCACAATACAGAAAAGCCATCTGCAAATACACAGATGGCTTTTGCTGTTTTCCTGAAGCATTAAAAACTGTAGTTTATACCAATTTGATAGTTACGCCCAGGTTCGGCATACCACTCATCAAATCCAAGAAATCCGCCGCTCTCATTGTCCCAATTGGAATAAAACTGATTAAAAATATTATTGACCTTCACATAAAGCCTGGTATTTTTCTGCAGTTTATAGTTCAATGAAGCATTCCATACCCAGTAATTATTATTGGCAAAACGATTTTCACCACGGCCGTTAGCCTGATCAAAAACTCCGCGCCCCTGCAGCAGCACACTATACTTATCATATTCGTACATCAAATCAAGCAACAGTTCACCGTGAGGTATCATCGTACTTACAGGGCTTGAATTTTTACGTTCTGTATCCACTTTCGTCTGTGTATAAGCCACCAGAGAACGCCACTTTTCTGAAAACCGTTTCGATGCGGAAACAGTAAATCCTGTTGCTTTCTCATGCGCAATATTGGCATATCGACGAAGATATTTTGGTAAACTTATATCTACTGCAATGACATCAGTTGCATCACGATGAAAAACATTAATTTTTAATGACGAAGACTCATCCGGTATATAAGTTAATCCCGCTTCATAAACCCTACCTTCTTCTGGCTTCAGCGCCTCGTCACCATAATCAGGAGAAAATATCTGCAGCTGCTTGGGCGGCGCAAAATATTCTGTATAGGCCAAAGTATATAATACCTTTTCAGAGGGCTGATATTCCAACGAAAAAGCAGGAGAAAGCTTGCTCCCTGCATAAGAATTCCAATCCTGACGCAGACTGCCGACAGCTTTGACGCTGTCAGCCAGCTGCCAGACATCCTGCAGATAAACAGCTTTACTGATCACAGTTCCGTCACTATATTTTGCTGCCAGATCCTGATAATTAAGGACCTTATCCTTGTAATATTCCGCACCGCCGGTCAAAGTATGTTTTGGGTGCCACTGTTTACTGTAACGGTCAAAAAAACCTTCCGTCTGTAAATCAAGCAGCCATGGTCGTTCAACATTTAAACTTCTATCATAGGCGGAATTGCTGCTGCGTCTGTAAATACCCACAATATTATTTTCTGTATCCGAAAATTTACGCTCATATTCCAGAGTTAGATTATCTTCTGTCTTGCGGGCATCGGTCATAAAAATATTTTTAACTAACTTTGGCGGCTTAGTTTCATCAGGTTCCGTATTCTTATAATTGAAGATCTTTGATTTATACCTGCCGCTGAAAACGCTGTAGCTTAAAGTCAGATCAGCAGTTTCACCCCAGGCTTTGGTCAATTTGATACCAGCATTTTCAACATTTTCGTATGAAGGTATACTCTCCCTTGCACTACTGTAATCGCCCATAATACTTTTTCGGGCATAAACCGACCAGCTCCATTCACCGCTTTTGCCTAAATGTAAAATATTCTCTTGCTCACGTCCATAACTGCCCGTTTCCAGATTGATACTGGTTTTAACACCTTCAACAGCTTTTTTTGTAGTTATCCTGATCACACCGCCTTTAGCAGCATTACCGTAAACGCTTCCGGCTGCTGACGGCAAAACCTCTACACTTTCCAGCATTCCAGCCGGCAGTACACCGAAATCAAAATCATTATAACTGCTGCCGTTCCAGTTAGAACGCAAACCGTCAATAATTACCAAATAACGGTCAGAACCATTCAGCAAAATCTTACTATAGGCATTCATACCACCGCTGGCGCCCCTTGCCATCAAAGTAACACCCGGAAGTTGCTGAATCACATCCAAAGCATTATCATAATTGCCGTTTTCCAGCTTCTTTTCATCAACTTTATAGTAACCTGGTTTACCTGCACTATTGTCATAACGCGCGGCCGTAACTATCATCGGCTCCAAATAAAATTCCGCTTCACCCGCTGCAGCCGCGGTTTTCATTGAGAAAAGCACCAGGTAAAATATAGCCAAGAAACACAAATATTTTTGCTGCAAAGCAACCTCTCCTTGATAAAAGTTTCTTTTGTTATGACTTCAGCAAATACTATCAGCTAATGCAGAAACTTTTCAATACTTTTATACAATTGTTCCACATCGAACGGCTTGGGAATAAAAGCATTCATTCCCGCAGCCAGCGCTTTCTCACGATCTTCCTGCAGCGTATTGGCGGTCATAGCGATAACTGGTATTTCCTGTGCGTCGTCCCTGCTCAAAGACCTGATCTCTGCAGCAGCTTCAAGCCCGCCCTTTACCGGCATCTGCAGATCCATTAAAATCAGGTCATAAGTGCCTGGCAAAGTTTCCTGAAACCTGTCTACAGCCTGCTGTCCGTTTACAACGCGTTCAACGTGTACCCCCTGCATTTCCAACATCGTTACGGCAATCTCGGCATTAAGATCATTATCTTCTGCCAACAAAATATTTTTACCCGCTAAATAACTATGTATTCTGACTTCGTTATTATTCTCCAGGATTTCATCAAACTGTTTTTCGTAAACAGGCAGCTTGATAGTAAAGAAAAATTCAGAACCTTTTTCAACCTCACTGCGTACACTTAAAATACCGCCCATCAATTCTACCAAATTGCGGCTGATAGCCAGCCCCAACCCAGTTCCCTGCTGATTGCTGCGGCTTTTTCGGAAAACCTGCTCAAACGATCCAAAAATACGTTCCAGATCTGTTTCAGGAATACCAATGCCTGTATCACAAACACTGAAACGCAGCTCAGAAACCCCTTCTTCAGCAGCACTTTCCAGAACCGTCACCGTTATCTCGCCATTGTTTTCTGTAAATTTATGGGCATTGGAGAGCAAATTAATGAGAACCTGCTTTAAACGCAGCTCATCTCCAACAAAATTTTTATGTGTAAAACAGCATTTAAACTGTAATTTGATTTTCCTCTCTTCCGCCATCACCAGAAAAATATTGCTCAGCTGCCGCAGCAGATTATCCATAGAAAAAGGTCTGCTTTCGATCTGGATCTTGCCGCTTTCTATTTTTGACATATCAAGGATATCATTGACGATCGATAATAAAAATTTAGCAGAAGAATCAATTTTGGAAATATTTTTCTGCGTCACAGGATCCCCTTCACCGGAAAGCCGCATCAGATTAGCCAATCCGATGATTGCATTCAAAGGAGTTCTTATTTCATGTGACATCCTGGAAAGGAACTCTGAACGCACCTTGCTGATGTTTTCTACTTTTTTCATTTTAAAATAAATGACCTGATTTTTCATTTTAAACCAAAAATACATAAAAACAATCGTTACCACAAGTAAAATAAACCCAATTATGATCAGAGAAAATATGACTGGATTAGAATAAACCAAAGCCTTGAAAGACATTTCTTTCTTGCCAGACATCAAGGTATTATTAGATAAAATCTGCGCAGTCTGCTCATTGGTCAGGTTGACCAGACTTTTATTCAAAATAGAATACAGCTGTATATCATTACTGCTGCTGATCCCCAAAGACAAATATATCTCAGGACTCTCTATAACAGGAATGATATTAGTATAATAATCACTCATATACAGATCTTCCAAAACAACAACAGGTATTCTGCTATAAGAAGCTTCTCCCGAATCTACTGCATTCAGACATTCTTCATATGTATCAAAATGCGCAACGTCTGTATGTTTGATATTACGCGATGCACAGCTGCCGTTTATGACTGCAGCAATATTTTTATCATTTGGGAAAGGTGTATACTTATTACGCATGATGATAGAATTAAGCATCATATAATTTTTGGTGATATTTAAACCATCAGGATTAAAGGCGTCATTTTCATTGATATAATAACCAAGGATATCTGCCTGACCGCTTTTGACCAATTCCAAAGTCTGCCCATAGGAAGCAGCCGTTATATACTCAAACTCCGCTCCGATCTGAGCAGCAATCAATGCAAAAATTTCAGGAACGATACCTTTAGGTTCACCATCCTTAATATAATAAAAAGGATAATTGTTTTTTACTACAGCTACCTTAAATGGGCCATTTTTATGTATAAACGTACTTTCCTGTTCTGAGAATACAGCAGTGTTACTGTAATTAACAGGAAAATATTTTTGAAACAGGGCTTCGCCAAAATTCGGATTGACTGCATAAATCTTTTTTATAGCTTCATTCAGCTGCGCACTTGTTTCCGGATCGTCCTTTCTGGCAACGATATAACAAGGTTCAGAATTAAAACGCAATGCGACATTATAATCAGCCAGCTTGTTAAAAAGATCGCTTACTAAAAGCAGATCCACTTCACCATTATCCAAAGAACTTTCAAATTCATCAGAAGTACCGTAATATTTGATATCGCTTTTTATATCATTGAATTCTAAAACATTATTTAAGCGCTTTATTTTATCAGTAGCCTTGGCAAAAACACCAATCGTTTTCCCTTCCAGACTTTTGATATCAAATCCCTTGATATTCTGGTCATTTTTGTTATAAATCAGCAAACTGTAGCTATAACCCATCAGATGTTCAGGATAATACAGGTTTTCACCAAATCCAGGTGACTTTAACACAGCACCCATAAGATCATATTTATTATGTTCCATATTTTTTATTGACTGGCTAATGGAATCTCCAATAAACTCATATTCCCAACCTGTATATTTAGCGATTTCAACTAACCATTCATAGACGACACCGCCACGTGTGCCATCTGCGTATGTCTCACATATACCGCGTGTTTCAGGGAATGCCACCTTTAAAACTTTTTTAGCCTGTGTTTCTGCAGCATTCGCAGTCACACAGGCACAAATAGACATTATTATCGCTAACCAAACAAAAGTACTTTTAAGAAGCTTCATATGAAAATTGTTACCTTATCTTTCCTGTCAATCAAGCTTGTTTATTATATTTTAATATTTATATTCATTTTAACAAAATTATATCTTTTGAGCAATTAAATATAAGTTTTATTATTAATTTTACAATAAAAAACAAAACACCCTCCATCAAATAATTATTGGTGGAGGGTGTTTAAATTATTTCCGCGGCAAAAAGATTTTTATAGTAGTCCCTTTGTCCAGTTCACTTTCCAGCTCAATGCGACCTTTATGGAACATCACCCCATGCTTGACTATGGAAAGTCCCAAACCTGTGCCGCCGGTTTCTTTAAAGTGACTTTTATCAACCCTGTAAAAGCGTTCAAAAACCCGCTCTTTATCAGCACTGCCGATACCGCAGCCGGTATCCTTAAATGTCAGTACTGCTTCACCGGGAATTACGGCTACTGTAATCTCAACGCTGCCGTTTTCACGATTATACTTGATCCCGTTGTCAATAAGGTTATAAATAACCTCGCTCAAAACTGCAGGTACTCCTTCTACCTCAGCTTCACAGCCACTGACGCTTATTGCGACATTTTTTCCGGCAGCCTGTTCCTGCAGACGCTGAACTGTACCTTCAGCCAGCTTTTTCAATTCGATAATTTCCAGGTTGTTCATATTATTCGCCGACTCGTCTAAACGCGACAGTTTCATAATATTATCGATAAGCACAATCAGATGCCCGGCCTCACTGTAGATTTTTTCCAGAAAGCGCTGCTTATCTCCTTCCTGAACTAACCCGTTTTTCATAATCTCAGCATAACCCAAAATCGACTGCAGCGGTGTTTTCAGTTCATGCGAAACATTTGCAGAAAACTCACGCCGCAGTGTTTCTGCTGCACGCTTTTCAGTAACATCAAAAATCAGCAATACGCTGCCTTTACCGCCAACACTGCTGCCGCATAGCTGATAAAAGCGCCCGTCCTTCTGATACAGACTTTCACCGCTGCCGCCCACAGCTACCTTCTGCAGCAGCTCCTGCACTTCCTGGCCTCGCTCCAAAGTCAGAATATTTTTACCAACGACTTCATGATCCTGCAAACCAAATAATTTGGCGGCACTGTCGTTGATCGATAAAATATTCTGCCGGTCATTCAAAAGGATCAGACCCTCATTCATACTCTGAGTAATAGCCGCCAGTTCATTCTGCTTCTGCCGCAGCTGCTTTAAGCCTTCTGAAACCTGCCTCTGCTGCTGGGCGATCCGTGTTAAAAACGGTGCCAGTTCATCATAAGTATCATTTTCCAGTGGGTTTTCCAGATCCACCTGATCCAGCGGTAAAACCATTTTATCAGTAATCCGCCGTGCCAGAAGCATAGCCACCAAAGCCACCACCAGCACTACCGCGATCATATAGGGAATACTGCCGGCCACCGTCGCAAAAACAGAGTCTGTCGTTCTTGCAACACGCAGTATATCACCATTATCCAGCCGCAGCGCAAAATAAAAAGTTTTTTCTGACAGAGTATCGCTCATACGCTCGGCCAAACCAATTCCACTTGCTAACGCTTCCTGTACTTCCTCACGATCTTTATGATTAAGCATTTTTTCGGCTGCCACATGATTGTCATAGATGACCCTGCCGTCAGGAGCAATCAAAGTAACACGAGTCAGCTTACCGCTTTCCATGGTCAATGCCTGCAGATAGCTTTTCCCGCTCTGTTCCAGACCCATTTTTATAAAAGTTGCTTCCTGTCTCAAATCACGCTGCATTGTGGTCATCGACCCCTGGTACATAATAACCGCAATCAGCACGGAAGCAATGATAACAGCCGCCGTTGACAAAAACAGCAGACCGCTGAAAATTTTATTTCTCATAGCCAGCTCCTATACGATAACCGACGCCGCGTACAGTTTCTACCAATGCTCCTGCTTCGCCCAGTTTCAGCCGCAACGTACGCACATGAACATCGACAGTACGTGTCTCGCCGGCAAAATCATAACCCCAGATATCAGTTAAAAGCTGTTCGCGCGTAAAAACCTGTCCCGGCCGCTCTAACAGCTTATGTAAAAGCTCAAATTCCTTAAATGTCAGAACTACCTCCTGACCACCGGCCATCACGCGGTGTTTATCGATCTCCATTACCAACTCGCCGGCAGTAAGCCTGCTCTGCTTATCCTCCTGCTTATAACGCCGCAGTACGGCTTTGACCCGCGACACCATTTCCATCATGCCGAAAGGTTTGGCTATATAATCATCAGCCCCATTATCAAGACCATGAACTTTGTCGAATTCTGAGCCTTTGGCTGTTGCCATGATCACCGGCACCTGTGCGGTCCGTTTATCGCTGCGCAGCCGCTTCAGCAGACTAAGGCCATCTTCACCCGGGAGCATGATGTCCAGCAGAATCAGAGTCGGCTTGCCGCATTCCAGCGCTTTGAACAACTCATCACCGCTGCCTACACCCAGAGCTTTAAAACCAACTGACTGCAATGTATAAACTTCTAATTCACGAATATTAGGATCGTCCTCCACGCAAAAGATCATGCACAGTATCCTCCTCATGTGCTCCTGTAATCATAAACAGCACCCATTGGGAAATGTTTACCGCATGGTCGCCGATTTTTTCAAAATACTTGGCGATCATCAGGTAATCAATAGCCTGCTCTCCGCTATCCTGCGTGCTGCGTATGACCTGGATCAATTCTTTTTTTGCCCTGCTGAACAATTCGTCAACGACATCGTCGTCACGCTCTACCTGCTGAGCCAGGCGCAGATCACCCTTCACAAAAGCGTCCAGACTGGTACTGACCATCTTTTTCGCCGCTGTCGCCATTTGCTGCAAAAGCGTTGTATCGTAATCCCTGCCAAATTCAGCCTTGCCTAAAATCTCAGCAATATTGCCCGCCTGTTCGCCGATACGGCTCAAATCCGTAATCATTTTCAGCGCCGCTGAAATCTGACGCAAATCAGAAGCGACAGGCTGCTGCTTCAAAAGCAGATTTATACAAATATTCTCTACTTCCCGCTCTTTTTCCTCTGTGCGTTTGCCTAAAATAATAATTTCTCTGTTCAAAGCATCATTATCTTCCTGCAAAGCCTGCATCACATGCTCCAAAGCATTCTCGCACAAAGTGCCCATTACGATCAGTTCTGTGTTCAAAAGCTCCATCTGAGCCGCAAATCTGCTCCTTACCATCAGCCAAACCTCCCTGTAATATAATCTTCAGTCTTTTTCTCCTGCGGGTTCGAGAACAAAGTATCAGTATCGTTGAACTCTACCACTTCACCCAAAAGAAAAAAGGCTGTTTTATCAGAAATACGCACCGCCTGCTGCATATTATGCGTTACAATCACGATAGTATAATTTTGCTTCAATTCCAATGCCAAATCTTCTATTTTCAGGGTCGAAATCGGGTCCAGTGCCGAAGTAGGCTCGTCCATTAACAAAACCTCCGGCTGTACCGCCAGCGCGCGGGCAATGCAGAGCCGCTGCTGCTGACCACCCGAAAAACTCAAAGCGCTTTTATCAAGCCTGTCCTTGACTTCATCCCAGATTGCCGCCTTACGCAAAGCCTCCTCCACCATATCATCCAGCTTAGCTTTGCCTTTGACGCCATGTGTTCGCGGTCCGAAAGCAATATTATCATACACACTCATCGGAAAAGGATTCGGCTTTTGAAAAACCATGCCCACACGTTTACGCAGCAAATTAACATCGTCATTGGCATAAATGTCATCATTGTCCAGCAAAACCCTGCCTGTAATACGGCAGCCTTCGATAAGATCGTTCATTCTATTCAAAGATTTCAGCAGTGTTGATTTGCCACAGCCAGAAGGACCTATAAATGCAGTAATCTCTTTTTCCGGTATCCGCATATTGATATTTTTTAGCGCATGGAATTCACTGTAATATAAATCCAAAGTTTCAATAGCTATTTTCGTATCCATATTATTTTCCCTTCATCAATTGTTTTGCCAGTCTGCTCGACAGAGCGTTGATAGCAACAACGATCACAACTAAAATTACAGCCGTCGCATAAGCCTGTTTCATGTACAAACCCTCGCTGGCCAGCACATACATATGTACTGCCAGAGTTCGTCCTGACGACAGCACCCCATCAGGAAGTGCCGCCACCGTACCGGCTGTATAAATAAGCGCTGCCGTTTCGCCTACGATCCTGCCAATGGAAAGAATAACGCCCGCCAGAATACCGGGAACCGCTGAAGGCAGAACTACGGCAAAAACGGTCCGCAGCTTGCCTGCCCCTAAGCCATAACTGCCTTCACGGTAGCTGTCAGGGATCGCTTTTAATGCTTCTTCTGTCGTGCGCATGATAAGAGGTAAAATCATGATCGCAACAGTACAGGCGCCGGCAAGTAAGGAATAGCCCCATTTCAAATAAGTAACGAAGAACAGCATACCAAACAAACCATATACAATCGAAGGGATACCGGCAAGAGTATCAGCAGTTACACGTACCAAGCTTACCAGCCTGTTGCCGCGGCTGGCATATTCGACCAGATAGACCGCCGCAAATATACCAAGCGGAGTCGCAATAGCCAGCGCCATTATTACCATCAGCACTGTATCAACCAAAGCAGGAAACAGAGAAACATTTTCTGAATTATACTGCAAAGCAAACAAACCTGTTTCTATATTTGGCAGCCCCTGCCACAAAATATACCCCAGTAAAAAACTCAACACCATGAAAGTAATCAGCGCTGCAGCAATCACACAGCCCAGTAAAAACAACGACAGCGGATCGCGTCCGCATTCATGCAGCTTACGGTTAAGCTGCGCTTTTAAACCCGTCATTGCTGCACCACCTTACCTTTCAGGTACGAAAAAGTCAAATTAATAATCAGGATAAATACAAACAGAACGACAGCCGTTGCAATCAACGCATCACGGTGCAGATCCGCAGCATATCCCATTTCAATGACAATATTTGTTGTCATCGTGCGCACGCCTTCTAAAATACCTATAGGCATTCTGGCCTGATTGCCTGCGACCATAATTACAGCCATCGTCTCGCCGACGGCCCGTCCCATTCCCAGAATGATCGCCGCCATAATCCCCGACTTGGCAGCCGGCACGACTGTAAAAAATACACTGCGGACATGCCCTGCTCCTAAAGCCAGAGCCCCTTCATAATAACTGTCAGGCACCGCACGCAGCGCGGCTTCAGCGACGCTGATCAGTGTCGGCAAAATCATCATGCCTAAAAGCAGTGAAGCCGTAAGCATACTGCTGCCGGTACCGCCGATATGTTCACGGATAAACGGGACCATCACTACCAGTCCGAAAAAACCATAGACAACTGAAGGAATACCAGCCAGCAATTCTACAGAAGGCTTCAGCACATTGTATATTTTCTCAGGACAGAAACGCGCCATAAAGACAGCCGTCAAAATCCCGACCGGAACTCCAACGACGATCGCTCCCAGCGTAACGTACAAGCTGCCCAGGATCATCGGCAGAATGCCGTAGACATCGTTGGCAGGACGCCATCTTTCTCCTAAGAAAAAATCTGCAGCGCCGATTTTGCCGATAGTCGGCAGCCCGTTGGCAAACAAAAACAGACAAATCATAGCTACTGTAGCGATAGAGGCACACGCCGCCAGCAGAAAAACAAACTTCATTATTTCTTCTTTACGCTTCTCCATACTCCCTCACATTATACAGGCGGCTGCCCCTAGAGGCAGCCGTTAGTTTACAGTGTTCAGTTTTATCTGCTTACAGTTTATTCCATTCAGTAATCTTGCCGGTAAAGATCGCTTCGACCTGTTCTTTTTTCAGATCGCCGACTTTATTATCTTTATTTACGATTACCGCAATACCGTCAGTAGCGATAACAGTTGCTTTTAAGCCCTGTTCCAGCTCGCTCTTCTTCAAGTCGCGTGAAGCCATACCAATGTCACATATACCGCTGACAGCAGATTTAACGCCGGTAGTGGAATCACTGCTCTGGATCTCGATATTAGCAGCCGGATTGATTTTCATATACGCTTCTTTCAGTTTCTCCATTGCCGGAGTTATGGAAGACGAACCTGCTACAACTACTTTACCTGCCGGTTTGGTTCCTTTATAAGGCGCAGCTTTGTCATCGCCGATGCAGCCGGCCTTAGCTACTACCTCCTGGCCTTCTTTTGACATAATGAAAGCAACGAAATCCTGGGCAACTTCGCTCAAACCATCTTTCGTACAGATATTGAACGGACGGGCGATTTTATAAGCACCGCTTTTTACATTGGCTGCACTTGCTTCTGCACCATCGATTTTCAGCGCTTTTACTGTATCATTTAAAGAGCCCAGTGAAATGTAGCCGATAGCGTCTTTATTACCGGCGACAGTAGTCATCATGACCGAAGTATTATTGGTAATGGCAGCATTATCAGTAGTATGGTCGATTTTTTTGCCGTCAGCATCCTTCTTCTCAATACCGAACAATTCTATAAAGGCACCGCGTGTACCGCTTCCATCCTCACGGGAGATAACAACGATCTTACTGCCTGCTGCCGCATTATCAGCCTTCTTTTCCGATTCACTGCTGCCGCAGCCGGTAAAAATCATCGTACTCATTGCTGCTAATAAAATACCTGCTGCTTTTTTGTTCATTTTCATCACTATAGCCTCCAAAATTTTTATGATTTATTTTTAGTTTTCTGACTATGGCTATAGCATATCCCAGCAAAGTAAAATCCGTTAGCGCAGTTTTGTAAAATCAATGTAAAGTTTGTAAAACGAACTGTTTTACAAAAAACAGCCTCCAACAAGTAATAAAACTTGTTGGAGGCTGTTAAAGATTATTTTTAAAGCGGAAGCTTGACTGAAATCGCTTCGCCAGCTCTGAACAGTATGGCATCTAACGCCTTCTGTGCAACTGATCCGCTGCCGATAAAGAAATAGTCAGTAGAATCTTCAGCTTTTATCAAATATTTTTTATTATAAAGTTCTTTATCATTCTTTAAATCCACGATCCGCAAAACCAGCCCGGTCTCCACATTTTTATCAAAATATATAAAATTAAAATGTGTTTCTTTTGTAATAGGCTGCAGCTCGGTATAAACAAAATAATCTGCCCCGCAACCATCAACCTGCGCCGTCAATTCTGCAAATGAAGCTTTTTCAAATGACTTTTCTTTGAAGTTTTCACCATAAGGTTCAGCATCGATTTCAAGATAAATTCCTTCGATTTTCTTCTGCAGCTTTTCCAATGCTATTTGGGTAAGCTTTTCATCATAACGTGTTCCGGCGATATTGTTAAACACCAAAAGCACGCTGCTTTTCTGTCGCAAGCTTTTAGCCGCTTCAGCTTCGCAGGCCGCAGTAAAAAATACAAATATCATTAAAAAGACCCCCATAAGCCTTTTATCAAAATATTTTTTCATTATAGAACCTATTTTTTATCAGCAGCTACCGCAACAGATTTTTCTTCCGGCAATCTGACCGTTAAAACAGAAGTGATCTGTTCGTTGATCTTATTCAGGGCTTTCATGGCAACCGATTTATTACCTATGCCGCCGATCATTGTGCTGTCGGAAGCTTTCTCAGTAAACTTGCCATTATATAAATATTTACCATTTACCAAATCAATGATTTTCAATGGTACAGTAGTCGTTATATCTTTACCAACTGTAAAGAACGTCACTTTGTCTCTTGCTATAAACGGCTGCACTTCAATAAAAACGACATAATCAACATCTTCACCTTCAAAAGCATCAACTATATCGGCTCTTTCAGCCGTAGTAATATCAACAATACCAACTTTGTTTAACTTTTCGATATATGGTTCACCATTGATATAAATATATTTATCATCATTGATGCATTTTTCCAAATTGCCTAAAACCACTCCATCTACTTCGTCATTATAAGTAGTCTCGGCATTATTTACATAAAGCACAGCTACTTTAGGCATATTTTCCATTCTTTTGGCTTTTTCTGCCTGATATACCGGGTCGCTCTCCACCCTGATTTTTTCCATTCTTTCACGCATAGACACAGGAGCGTCAGCAGGTTCTGCAGCAAGTGCCGTAGCTGTGCTGAGTGCAAAGATCATAGTTAATAAATACAAAATTACTTTCTTCACCATTATCCCACCATTCTTATTTTTATGGACTTCCATAAATTCTTTACTGTATCTGATAATTTATCACCTCTTAATTCTACAGGTAAAACTTCACCCAATTATTATTCTTACAGCAAAAATACTATGCAAATACACTTTAAAGTTTCGCTTGTATTTTTATAAATAAATCATAACACACATACATATATCCAGCAATACTGTTAAAATAAAATTACAAAAAAATAATCTTATCACACATTTTTCAAACAAAGCCATCTATGTTATAAAATCACAAAGCGGCAACACAATAAATGTGTTGCCGCTTTTGCAGACAAACCTGAATACCTTGTTACGAATCATTAATCTTCTTTTTGAAGTTCTTCCTGTACATAATTAGGCAGAGCAAAAGCACCGAGATGTACCCCGGGATTATAATAACGATTTTGCAGCCCAAATTCAGACCAGCGTTTAAAGTCAGCATCTTTCACTGGATCAAGACCTTTCGAAGCAAACCCGAACAACCAGTGTCCAGAAGAATAGGTAGGCATATAAAATTGATAAACTGTTGCTATGGAAAATACCGAAGCAAGTTTTTTATGCGCCCGGCGCATTTCATACGCATATTCTTTATAGTAAGGTGATTCGTGCTGATTGATCAAGATACCCTTATCATTCAGCGCCCGGTAGCAATTGCGGTAAAACTCGGTCGTAAAAAGACCTTCGCCAGGTCCAAGCGGATCTGTAGAATCGACGAGTATCAAATCATATGCACCCTCAGGCGCGTCTTGTACGAATTTTAACCCGTCGCCAAAAATCAGATTGATCCGCGGATCATTATCCAGCGCACAAGCAGTCTGTGGAAAATATTTCTGGCACAGACGTACGACACGTTCATCGATTTCGACCATATCTACCTGCTCTACTGTTTTAAAGCGGCAGACCTCACGTGCAGTACCACCGTCACCGCCGCCAATGATCAAGACCTTTTTGATGTCCGGATTAACTGCCATCGGCACATTACTGATCATTTCATGATAAATAAATTCGTCCTTTTCGGTAATCATAATCAGCCCGTCTAAAGTGAAAAATTTACCAAAAGTTTCCGAATCAAAAAAGTCTATTTTCTGAAAGGGAGTCTGCTCGCTATATAATTGCTCTTTGACCAAAATCGAAAGTTTGGCGTCGGGAGCGTGAAATTCAGAAAACCATAAATCCAGCATACTTACTCCTCCTTAAAGATTGATGCGGTCCATATTTTTGCCGTAGAAGATCTCGTCCATTTCATGACGCAGCTTGGCCTCAATCCGTTTTACTTCGCCTGGATGCAGCTGTTCTTTGCTAAGCCCGAACAGATAGTTATCAAGGTCGAAATATTTGAGCTTACACTTGGTATGGAAAATATTTTCCTGATACACGTTCACGTCTATCATCTGGTAATGTTCCTTTACCAGCTCAGGGATATAATCTTGAATTGAAGTGATATTGTGATCTATAAACAGTTTATGTCCTGTAATATCACGCGTAAAACCACGCACACGGTAATCGATAGTCATAATGTCGGTATCGAAACTGTGGATCAGATAATTAAGCGCTTTCAGCGGTGAGATCTCACCGCAGGTAGATACGTCGATATCGGCCCGAAAGGTACTGATACCACCGATAGGGTTATATTCGGGATAGGTATGCACCGTGATATGGCTTTTATCTAGATGGGCTAAAACTGTTTCCGGTAAAGGGCCCGGAGCGGAACTGTTATCTTCAGCACCAACGCTGTGCAGACAGCCTTCGGCAATGAGGATAGTGACACTGGCGCCCTGCGGCTCATAATCCTGCTTGGCGATGTTCAGAATGTTTGCTCCGATAATGTTGGAAACATTTGTTAAAATTTCCGTAAGACGGTCGGCATTATACTGCTCGTCGATATACTGCAGGTAAGCCTCCCTGTCTGCTACCGTCTTAGTGTAGCAAATGTCGTACATATTAAAGCTCAGGCTTTTCGTCAGATTATTGAAACCATGTAGCTTTAATCTCTTTACCTCTTTCTCCAATTCAACAAATCAGCTCCTTGTCACCAAATTTATTGCAAGTTTGCAATATGGATTATATTTATTATATAGGCAAACTCTGGCAAAAACAATAAAATAAAAAAATACTTCCTACGTTACGTAGGAAGTATAAAAATCCAGTTTAGCGCATATTGATGAATTGTAAATCTACGCCGAAGTCGCCTGCTTTCAGCGTTTGGATAACAGCCTGAAGATCGTCTTTTTTAGCTCCGCTGACGCGTACCTGATCGTCCTGCATCTGAGCATTGACTTTCAATTTAGTCGCTTTGATCGCGGCTACGATCGCTTTGGCTTTTTCCTTCGGTATACCCTGCAGGATAGTAAGTGTCTGGCGAACTGTGCCTTTGGATGCCGGCTCTACCTTACCCAGCTCCAGGCAGCGCAGCGGTATATCACGTTTAGCCATACGGGCACGCAGCATATCGATGATAGCGTTCAGCTTGTATTCGTCTTCAGCTGCCAATTTGATACATTTTTCTTCTAATTCGATGCTGGCATCACTGCCGCGGAAATCATAACGCTGGGCGATCTCCTTTTTCGTTTGATTGACCGCATTGTCCATTTCCTGCATATCGACCTGCGATACAACGTCAAAAGAACTGTCTTTAGCCATGATGTCACTCCATTCATTGATTTGTTAATAATAACATTATATCAAAAAATCGAGAGCTTGTCATTTCGTCAGCGTCACCGTATCGATCAGCTTGCCGTCCTGCTTCAGGCTGGTCACTGTCAGCTTGCCGTCATTAACAGTCAGCTTCATATAATTAGGCTGGTCAAGCACGCCGTCAAAAGCGACCTCCTGCGGCTTGGCACGCGAACCGGCCCATGTTTTATCACCACTGCGGCCCGAAGAAATATAGATCGTTCCCTGTGATGCCACATTACCGTTTTTAAACGGAGCAGAACGGCCGTAGGTATGATTATGAGCAGAAAAAACTACATCGACATTGCCACGGTCAATAACCGGAAAAAGTGCCGAGCCCAGTTCATTGGGTCTGCCGTCCTGATAGCGGAACAGATTACGGTGCACCAACACGATTTTCCATTTCTTATCACTGGCGGCCAGATCGCGCTCCAGCCAGCTCACCTGACTTGCGATCAGTTCAGGCTGCCACTCGTTTAATTCCTCCTGCTGCGTATCGATTACAGAAAAATGCACATCGCCGTAATCATAGCTGTAAGCCTGCTTCTGCAAACCCTCCGGCCCATTCAGGGGCAGATCGAACAAATTAAGATATAAATCGCCGCGGTAAGGTTTCCATTGCAGCGAATAATTTTCATGGTTGCCACTGATAGGAGCAACCGGAATCTGCGGCAACAGCCCGGACGCTCCACGGAACCAACTGCGCCACTGGCTGTATTGCTCGCCGTTATCTACAAGATCGCCCATATTGATGAAAAAGGCGGCTTCCGGATCGTGACTGTAAGCATAAGCGGCAGTCTTACGCCAGACATTATAATCAAGGCTTTGCGAATCGCCGAAGATCAAAGCCGTAAAAGCGCCTCCGGTATCTGTTTTCAACGTTTGCCAGGCAGAAAATTCTTTGCCGCCGCCAGCCCTGTATTCATAAACAGTTCCCGGCTCCAAAGCTGTCAGCGTCACACTTTGCTGATAAACCGTCCCTGAATCTGTTGCAAATTCTTTGCCCTGCGCCCGCACCCTGTGAAGCTCATTTTCGCCCTGCAGCTTATATTCCACCCAGGCATCGCTTTCCGGCGCCTGCGTCTGCCACATAATAGTCCGCGAGGTTTTACTGTCGGCAGTAATCACCTGCCGCAGCTGCTGCGGCTCGTAACGCGCAGGCTGTTCGGCGCCGCAATATTGACGTTCATAAAAAAAGATACCGATCCCGACCACGGCAAGCATCAATGCCAGCAGGCCAGTTTTTGAAAAAGCTTTACTCCATCTCATTTTTTCCCCTCTCTCCCGCTACCATACTGTTTTATGCCAAGCTATACCGCTCCCAAAAGACCGTAATTACCTGCCGCATAAAAAGCAGTTCCGTAAAAAATGTTGATATCATTGCGGAAAAGGACGACAACAGCGCCCTCTTCTTTTTCCTTGTTTAAATTATATAGGTCTGGTCTGCGCTCCAGTCAAGAAAACATTTTGTGAAAAATAATAGGATCCGCCGATAATATTTTACGGCGGATCCAAAACGTATATGCTTTATCAGTCGATGATATTTTGCTTGTAATCGTGATAACAGCTTCTCAGCTTCTCCATTGTTTTTACCATTTCCAGCTTTAACTTGGAGGCGGCATCAAAATCGCCGCGGCTAAAAGCATCGCGGATCATAGTAAAGATACACGGAGCCTCGACAGAATCTTTAGCTAACATAACACGCAGCGCTGCGATCTTCTCCCACAGCTCATCGTCACATTTATTATAAAAGCCAGTGTCATGCAGACATTTCATTGCCACGATCTCAGCATGGAATTCGGGGATGATCCTGTTTAAGAGCTCGGTCTGCCAGCGAACCAAGGCACCTTTGGCAAAAGAATCGATAAATTCTGCGCGCAGGATATTGCCGCTGGTAAGAGCAGCTTTCTTTTCGGGATATTTATTAAAGCCGCACATATTTTCCCACACAGTTGCAGGCGGTTTACCAAACAGACGGCTGCGTTCTTCCTCGCTGAAGTCTTCAAAAACATCATCTTCGCTGCGGTATTCGCGGTCTTTTTCAAGATAGAAGCCTTCAACGCCGGCCTTTTTGGACAATTCGGCTTCCAGTTCCTTCAAATTTTTGCCTGATTCCACACAAGCCTTGATTCCATCCCACATTGCCAGATAGAAAGCAGCGATAGCAATATAGGTATTAGTATAAGGATTAGGCGAACGCATTTCTATACGGGTCGCCATCGGACTGTCGATATCGCGGATCAAACCTGCCAGAATCGTACGGTTACGGGAAGGGACCTGCGGACTGATACCCAAAGAGGTAACGATACAGACAGGGGCTTCAAAACCTGGCTTCAAGCGGTTCAATGAATCGATCGTAGCTGAAATAAAAGGATTGATGACCTCATAGTTCTTCAAAAGGCCCATCATTGAACCGTAACCGATAGCAGACAGAAAATCCGCTTTCATATCGCCGGGCGCAAACAGATTGACCATTTTACCATTTTTAAGTTTGGCGGCAATACCGACATGGGTATGTTCGCCGCTGCCAGCAACGCCGGGGATCGGCTTAGCCTGGAAGGAAACTTCCAGACCGTTCATCCGGAAAACCTCTTTAACGATAATGCGGGCCAGCAGTTCGTTATCAGCAGTTTGCAGACCGACGTTAAATTTCCAGTCTACTTCCAGCTGTTCCATAACATGCGTCATATGACCTGCGCCGTCGATCTGTCCACGTACGCCGCCGCATTCTTTATGGCCCATTTCCGGTTCCAGACCATAAGCTTCCATCATTTCTATAGTCTGTTCTAAAGCGGTACGCACGTTACCGCGGGTACGCTGCCAGTATTGCTCCTGCATCATCTGCGAAGAAGAAAGGGCTTCGATCGGTGCGTCTTCACGCGGAGATTTGACCCAGAATTCCAGCTCGGTAGCACAGGTAAAGACCAGTTTTTCGATCTGAGACAGGTCAACATGTTCAAGACCTGCTATCTGCGGATGTTTTTTGAACATTTCCAGCATTTGTGCTTCCACATAATCCAGGCTGTTTTGCAGGATCGAACGGGAATCAACAAAGATTTCGTTGTGGATCAGGAAACAGGGTATGCGCAGGGTTCCGACCATTTTACCTGTCTGAGCATCAAAATGCTCGTAATTATAATCAATATACCAGTTGACACTTTTGTCGACCTTCATATCAACGCGGGCGTTATTTAAAGTAGCAATGCCCGGCAAAACAACGGAAGAACCGTCAGTCTGAGCAGCCATGCCTTCCAGGAAGCTGTTGATATCTTCGATAAATAAATTGATGGGCACTTTTTCGTCGGTATCGTTACCGGCAAAGTCCACACCCATAAAAGAAACAAATTTGATTTCCGGGTGCATTTCCAGCAAAGCCTTCAGTTCCTCCGGGGTTTGCTGTTCGGGGTTAATGTAATACAACATTTCTTTGTTCATCATAGTAATCACTTGCGGCACTGTGCCGCGCTCCTTTCCCAATGCTGAAGCTGAAATACAAATATAAAAAGGACCTTCCTATTTTTAAGCAATAAAATAGAAAGATCCCCATTGATCTATCGCCATCATTATAACAAACAACAGTCAGGCTTGTCCAGTGTTTAAAACAAACTTTAAGCACTTTTTTAACCAAACACCAAATATCACTTGCTCAAAAGCCGGATCAATATCTCTTCCAGCTTTTCAAACTGCCGGCCGCCATAGCGGATTTCGATATTGAGCTGTGATAGTTCCAAAAGTGCCCGTTCCAGTTCACCCAAGCCAAAGCGGCGGCTCTGCTCCGCCATTTTTTTTACAGCAAAAGGCGCGGCTTTTAACTCTGAAGCGATCTCGGCCTGCGAGGCCCTTCCTTCCAGAAGTTCTTTGACACGTCCAAGACGTCGCAATTGGAACGAAACCAGGCCGCATAGCGCCAGCACAGTATTACCGTGCTTACGTTCTTCACCCAAAAGCTCCAAAGTCTGCCCCAGCTTCTTTTCGGCAATGGCGTTCAGCAGCGCAAAGCGCGAAACTTCAGGCAACGCAGCGAAAGTCTGCTCGATATCATCTTTGGTCCAAATCTTACGTTCACCGGCGTAAACCGATAGTTTTTCGATTTCCTGTTCCAGCAGCAGCAGCGGTGCATTGTCAGTTACCGACAGATATTCCATGATCGTTTGTGACGCTTCATAATCAAAACGGCAGCCGCGCAGCGCAGCCTGTTCGTCCAGCCAGGGCTTCAGCTGATAGGATTTGAGAGACTTGCATTCCACCATCGCAGCAGTTTTAAGCAGGCTTTTATAAAGTTTACCGCGTTTATCGATTTTTTCGCCTAACAGCAGTACCTGACAATGTTCAGGCACATCCGCCAGCAGTTCTGCCAGCTCTTCCTGCTGCTGTTTGCGTTTTTCGCCGCCATCCTTACCTCCCCACAGCTTTTCATCTTTAATGATAACCAGACTGCGTCCTGAGAAAAAAGGGTAGGTATTGACAGCAGCAGATACTTCCTTTATATCCGTATCACGCTCAAAAACAGTTATTTCCCTGTCTTCCGGTGCGGCGTCGCCAAAAACAGCCCGCGGTAAAGCAGCGGCTATTTTATCTTTATAATAGCCTTCTTCGCCGAACACTGCGATTACACCAGCTACCTGTGTGCCGGCACTTAATTGCTGCATAATTTTTTCTGCAGTGATTTCCATGTTTGTACTCCTTCAAGCCACTAAAAAAATTCCTTCTGATACCGATAACTATAACATTTTACCTGGCTGCCGTCAAAAGTGATTTTAAGCGCTCCGTCCTGATCTGTACGCCGCACCTGAGCCCCGCAGGTTGCCAGACGCTGCAGCGTTTCACTGCCAGGATGGCCGTAGCTGTTGGCCGCACCGACTGAGATAACCGCCAGCTGCGGACTGACTGCCGCTAAAAACGGCATTGAAGAAGAAGCATTACTGCCATGGTGACTGACCTTCAATACCTGACCGGGCTGAATCTGCCCCGCTGCCAGCAGTTCCTCCGTTTCTGTTGCATCACCTGTAAAAACAATGCTGCCGTCAGCAGATACAACCCTCACGATCAGCGAGCTTTCATTTGCATCGCTGTCAGCTCTGCCGACAGGCGCGCTGATGATCTGTATTGCAGTATTGCCCAGGGAATAATTTGTGCCGCTCTCGGCATATATAAGCTGCGCTTTGGTATTCTTCAGCAGTGCCTGTATATCTGCTGAAGGCTGTTCCTGAGGCAGAATGAGCCTGCGTATAGGTATATTTTTAGCTACTGCGGCCGCTCCTCCTGCATGGTCGTGGTGTCCGTGGCTTAAAAGCAGCATATCCAGACTGCGAATCCCCAGGTAACGCAGATAGGGCAGAACGATACGGCTGCCCGTATCATAGTCACCACGCAGACCACCGGTATCAATCAGCAGCGTCTGACGCTGCGGTGTTACGACCAGTGCCGCATCCCCCTGTCCCACGTCGATAAAATGTACGGTCAGAGGCTGCGGCCTGAATTTATCATAAAGCCCGATCCCCACCAGCATACAGCAGCATAAACCGATCAGCAACCGTCTTTCGCAAGCAGTAAAATCATCCCAGTCGCTGCTGCCGAAAAGCAGCAACAACAGTAAATAATAGACAGCGCCGCATAAAAGAGGCCAGCTGCCAACAGTGACAGTTGCCCAGCCGCCGGATGCCAGCCAGTGAATGATATTCAGCAAGGGGTGCAGTAAAAGACCTGCCAGTAAAAACAGCAGCTTTCCCAACCCAAATACCGGCAGGAGGGCATATCCCGCCAGTGTCAGCAGTAGTGCCAGTTCCAGCAGCGGTACTAGAAGCAGATTAGCTGCCAGCCCACTCAGTGAAAGCTGATGAAAATAATGGATCAAAAACGGCAAAGCCGCCAGCTGTGCTGTTAAAGATACTGCCAGGATCTCGGCAATCCCCACAGGTAAGTAACGGGTACACAGGCCGCTCAGTACCGGGTAGAAATACAGCAGCCCCGCTGTTGTGGTAAATGATAACTGAAAACCTGCGTCCCAAAGCCAGCGCGGTTCATAGCAGAGCAACAGTATGACCACAGCACAGAAAATATTACTGCGCTGCGGCAGCCTGCCGCTAACGCCGGCTCCAAATAGTGCCAGTGACATAAGCAAAGCCCTCAGTACAGGCGGTTTGAACCCGCACAAAGCCGCATAAAAAAATAAAATCCCTGCCAGCAGCGCCATAGTACAGTGGTTACGGCGCCGCAGCAGTACAAGCAGAAAGCCTGTCACCACTGCTATATGCGTACCAGATACAGCCAGCAGATGCGCCAATCCCACAGCAGCAAAATCTTCCCGCGTCTGCGCGCTGATACCGTCGTAACCACCTAAAGTCATACCGGCTAAAACAGCCCCGGCCTGTCCCGGTACAGTATGCTGCAGATTTGAACGCAGCCCTGCAGCCAGTCCGCCGATATACTGCCTGATACTTTGTCCGTCCCCGGACAAATACAGCTCACTGCCTTTTATAGACATTCGCCCTTGTAAATCCTGCAATTCGCTCCACAGCCCGCCATCCCAACCACCCGGATTGGCAAAATCAGTCAATGGTTTAAGCGTTCCCTGTACAATAACGCCACTGGTTATTTTCTCGCTAAGATCCTGCCCTTGGACGAGCACACGTACTTTACCCGATACTGCGATTGCTGTATCGGGTAAAGAGCTGCCAAGTTCCGCACTGTTTGTCTGCACCGCTTGCTGCAGCGTATGACAGGCAAGCACCAGACTGGTTCCCTGCGGCGTTACTTTGACACTGCCAGCTTCCACTCTGCCGAAAAGCCGTACTTCCTGACCGGTAAAAGTCTGCAAAGGCAGCTGCGGCTGACGCATGGCCCCGCTGCCGCTGGCAGCGCCACAACAAAAACACAAACCAATACCTGCCGCGGCCAACAACTTTACTCCAGCCTTTTGGCGGCAGCCCCAGGCAAGCAGCAGCAGAAAAAATGCCGCCAGTATCAATGCTGGTATCAACGGCAACAGCTTACTGAGCCCTGCGTGGCAGCCAAGCAGAAATGCCAGTGTGGCGGCGACAATGATCTGTTCCAGCTGACGCTGCATCACAGCTCCAGATAAGGCTGCATTTTGCTAAACTTGGCCTTACCGATCCCTTTGACCTTCATAACATCCTCGATACTGGTAAACCCATGCGCCGCCCGATACTCAAGTATACGCTGCGCGGTAATATCACCGACCCCAGGCAACGCTGTCAGTTCGGCAGCCGTAGCCGTATTCAAATGTACCTTGCCGCCGGCTTTTGCTGTGCCCCTGCCACTCTCAGCAGCAGTCTTTACCGAGACCAAAGTATTTGCGCCTGCTGCCTCAGCAGCTGCACCTGCATTTACCGGCGCAGTCTGCTCACGCAATTGCCTGGCACTTAACCGCGGCACATTTACCTGCATACCATCTTTCAGCAGCTTTGCCAAATTAACTTTATCGGGATTAGCTTCCAGTGTCATTCCTCCGGCAGCGGCGATAGCCGCAGTAGCTCTGCTCCCTGCGGGGATTTCATATAAACCCGGCTTTGCTACCGCACCGCTTACATATACCTTGACTCCCCGAGTCTGTACCGCACTGATACCAGCTGCCGGTACAGGCACAACAGCAGCAGTATCCTGCGGGCTGCTTCCCAGCAGACTGCCGCCGGCACATAAAACTACGGCAGCCCCCAAAGCTGCTACTTTTCCTCTCAGCCCTCGTTCCATCATCGCTATCCAGCCCCTTTAAAACGCAAAAAAGCAGAGTTCCTGAGGTCAACAATAAATTCGTTATACCTTAGGAACTCTGCCATAGCGTCTTTATGATTTGATCTTACTGATCCAGCTATTTAATTTTTTTCTGCGATTTAAGGTCTGGCAACAATATTGACCAAACGTCCGGGTACGCAGACGATCTTCACGATCTTGCCGACATCGACCATAGCAGCGATATGTTCATCCGCCAAAGCCAGTTTTTCCAGTTCTTCCCTGCCGGCTTCCGCAGGTACAACCAAACGGCCTTTGACCTTACCGTTGACTTGCAGCACGATCTCGACATTATCGACCTTCATGGCCTCTGCCTCGGCTTTAGGCCAGCTTTGTGCATGCACGCTGCTGTCAGCGTCGATGACGCCATGCCACAATTCTTCGGTTACGTGCGGTACGAAAGGAGCAAGCAACCGCAGCAAAGCGGAAACGGTTTCATAAACCAGACCGGCATTGTAATTTTTCTGAGCTTCCTTATAAACATATAAAGCATTGACCAACTCCATCATCGCACTGATTGCAGTATTGAAATTAAACCGCTGCTCGATATCGTCGGTAACTTTTTTGATCGTATTATGCAGCACGCGGCGCAGCTCTTTATCAGCTTCATCCAGTTTTGAAGTATCATAGCCGGTGACCTTTTGGGCCAGCTCACCCTGGAAGTGGCTGACGATACGCCAGACACGGTTGATAAAACGGAAGGAACCCTCCACGCCCTGATCGCTCCATTCCAACTCTCTTTCAGGCGGAGCAGCAAACATAATAAACAGACGAGCAGTATCGGCACCGTATTTGGAAATGATCTCTTCCGGAGAAACGACATTACCTAAAGATTTACTCATTTTCGCACCGTCTTTAATGACCATGCCCTGAGTCAGCAGGTTGGTAAATGGTTCGTCGTATTTTACAAGGCCTGCGTCACGCAATACCTTCATAAAGAAACGTGAATACAGCAAATGCAGGATCGCATGCTCGATACCCCCGATGTACTGATCGACCGGAGCCCAGTAATCAACAGCTTCTTTACTGAATGGAGCAGTATCGTTTTTCGGATCGGTATACCGCAGATAATACCAGGAAGAACACAGGAAAGTGTCCATAGTATCGGTCTCGCGGCGGGCCGGCTTACCGCATTTGGGGCAGGTACAGTTAACAAAGCTTTCACTGGTTGCCAGCGGTGAAACGCTGCCCGCATCAAACTTGACGTCTTCCGGTAAACGTACCGGCAGCTCTGCTTCCGGCACAAGAACTTCGCCGCAGTCAGGACAGTAAATAATCGGGATCGGAGCCCCCCAATAACGCTGACGGCTGATGAGCCAGTCGCGCAGACGGTAGTTGACATGACGGGAACCAAAGCCTTGTTCTTCCGCATAATCCATAATAGCTTTGATTGCAGCATGCATCTCCATGCCGCTGAACTTACCGGAATTTACCAGCACGCCTTCTTTTTCTTCATAGGCGGCAGTCATATCTTCAACTTTTAATTCCTGGTCTTTAGGAGTAACGACAACGATCTTATCCAGACCGTATTTATCGGCAAACATCCAGTCGCGCTGATCACCTGTAGGTACACCCATAACAGCTCCGGTGCCATAATCGTACAGGACATAGTTGGTGACCCAAATCTCTACCTGGCGGCCATTGAAAGGATTGACAGCATATTTCCCGGTAAAGATACCTTCTTTTTCCGACTCGCTGGAAGTACGTTCAATATCGGACTGGTTGCGCACACGGGCGCAGAAAGCCCTGATCTCGTCTGCCTTCGGATTATCCCGGCACAACTGCTCTACCATTGGATGCTCGGCAGCCAGGACCACGAAAGTAACGCCAAATGACGTATCCGGACGGGTAGTGTAAACAGGCAGCTTAGCATCGATGCAGGGCACGTCAAAGCTGAATTCCAGACCTTCACTGCGCCCGATCCAGTTTTTCTGCATCGTCTTAACGCGTTCCGGCCAGCCGTTCAAAAGTTTCAGATCATCCAAAAGTTCTTCCGCATAATCGGTAATTTTGAAGAACCATTGTTCCAGATCTTTTTTGACGACCTCATGGTCACAGCGCCAGCAGCGTCCGTCGATAACCTGCTCATTAGCCAAAACAGTGTTGCATTCGCCACACCAGTTGACAGCAGATTTTTTCTTGACGGCCAAACCGCGCTTATAAAACAGCTCAAAGAACCACTGGGTCCATTTATAGTAATCTTCCTTACAGGTGGCAACTTCGCGGTCCCAATCATAGGACAATCCCAGTTCCTTCTGCTGACGGGTCATGTTGGCGATATTTTCCATCGTCCATTTAGCAGGGTGGATACCATGTTTGATCGCGGCATTCTCAGCCGGCATACCAAAAGAATCCCAGCCCATCGGATGCAGCACGTTAAAACCGTTCATACTGCGGAAGCGGGCAACTACGTCGCCGATGGAATAATTGCGTACGTGCCCCATATGCAGGTTGCCCGAAGGATACGGGAACATTTCCAGCACATAAGACTTGGGTTTGCCTGCATCAATATCAGTTTTAAATGCCTTGTTATCTTCCCAATATTTCTGCCATTTGCTTTCTATGGCATGGGGAGTATACTTTTCTTCGATCATTCTTCTCATAACCTCCTAAAATTTGCTTACCACCGCAGCGCGGCAAATAAAAAAGTCCCCGGCTGTTAGGCCAGGGACGAAATAGCTTTCGCGGTACCACCCTGATTGCCGAAAAAAAATCTCGGCCACTCAAAACCTGTAACGCCGGTTATGCGTCCGCGCTTTTGACGCGGCTCCTCCGCGGCGAGTTCACCTTGCTCCCGTATTGACTCGCAGCTGCCGTCAACTTTCTGCAACAGGGATCTGTGGTTACTACTCCGCTTCACCGAATTTGTTCATTCTGCAAATACTTTAACCATTATATCACAAATCCGCGGAGTTTCAAGTCTTTTCTTCCCCATCTGCCTAGTACGCACTGCAGGCGGCTTTTAATGCTCTGCGCTCATCTGGAGCCTGCTTACTCTCCCTCCAGCTTAATAGTATGACGCTGCTGCACCAACAGCCAAAATGCCAGTGTGATCACCAGTACGATGATACCTGACAATGCAAACATATTGGCATAGCCCAATATCTCGGTAATAAACCCCAGACCCATAGCGCCGACGACGATGCCGACTTCAATAAAAGCAGTAAAAAAAACCAGTGCCGGTCCACGTTCTTCCGGCCGGGTAACATCAACGACCAGTGCAGTAAGCGCCGGTACTAAAGCTCCATATCCCAGTCCGAATAATATTGCGATCAGCCCAAGCGTCCAAACGTTATCCATAATAAAGAAACACATAGCCGCCAGTGCAATCAAAAGTGAAAACGGCAAAATCACCAGACGCCTGTCGACATGATCGGACAGCTTACCGGCAAAGACCCTGCTGCCCATCGTCGCCAAAGCATAGACTACGAAAAAAATACCATAATCACTTATATTCCGCTGCTGCGCATAAATCGGTAAAAAAGTAAGAATCGCGCCATAGACCAGTGATGCACCCAAAAGGCACAGCGAAGACATAAAAATTACCCTCCGCCTGAAAATCGGCAGCAGATCCAGTTTTTGTTCCTGGTCATAAACAGGATTCGTTTCCTTGAGCGGCAGTAACACGAAAAAGCATACTAATGCCGTAACAAAAGTCACGTTGAACAAAAAAGGATAACTTTGTGTATGCTGAAGGATCCAAATGCCTGCTGCTGGAAAAACAGCCATAGAAACCACACTGCAGGTCTGATAAATCCCCAGCACCTCGCCACGCCTGTCTACCGGCGCATAATCGGCTATATAGGCAGCCGATGCCGCCAGATACATCGCCAGACAAACACCATGCGCAAGCCTGAGTACGACCAGCGGCACCACGCCGGTAACTCTGCCGAACAGCAGAAACAACAGTGCAAAAGAAATCGTACCCAGAAGCATCATACGCTTACGACCCCATTCGTTGGCCAGTTTACCCAAATACGGCCGTATAATAAAGGACGACAGGCCGAAAGCGCCACCAACCAGCCCGATATCGGCAGGTGTACCGCCCAACATCTCCACATACTGCGGCAATACCGGAATATACAAATAAAAAGCTCCGTAATACAAAAAATTAGCCAGGCAAAACAAAATAAAATTCACTGACCACATACTGAAATCCTGCTGCTTTGTCATAGTTGCCCCTCCCCTGCGTTTTGATACTTTCATTGTATAAAAATGCTGAAAGCGGCAACAGCAACCATGGATAGAAAGGAAAAAGATTCTCGCATCCTAATTCAGACTTTATATCTATATTAAACGGATTAATCAGACTTTGGCAGTAGACACAGGCATTTATTTTCGCGCTGAGGTCAAACCTGTCAGCAATTCCTTGCATTCCTTCTTAAAATAAGCTAACATAAAGTTAACATTAAGCAGCAAAAATGGAGCATAATTCATGAAAATTTACGCTATCGGCGACCTGCACCTTTCCGGAAAGCCTCCGTCCAAGCCTATGGAAATCTTCGGGAAACACTGGGCAGACCACGCCGCCAAGGTTGCAACCAACTGGCATCAACTTATCCGGAGCGACGATACCGTCATCATCTGCGGCGACACCTCATGGGCCATGGACCTGCAAGACGCGCTGACCGACCTGAACTGGATCGCCGCCCTGCCCGGGCGCAAAATCATTCTGCGCGGCAACCATGACTACTGGTGGTCATCTTTAAAAAAGATGCAGACTGCGACAGAAAATAATTTCAGCTTTCTGCAAAACAACTTTTTTACCTGCGGCACGACTGCCATATGCGGCAGTCGTGGCTGGCTCCTGCCTTCATCTGACAATTTTAACGCGGACGATGCCGCTATCTACCGCCGTGAAGGACTGCGCCTGGAGGCTTCACTGGAAGCTGCCAGACAAGCCGGCTACAGCGATATCATAGCCGCACTGCATTATCCGCCTCTTTATGACGCTGCAAATGAATCTGTTTTTGCCGAACTGCTGGAGCGTTACGGCGTCAGGCACTGCGTTTTCGGCCATATTCACGGCAGCGATGCAAGCATGGTTTTTGAAGGTATCCGCAACGGTATCACCTATAAGCTTGTCAGCTGTGACACGCAGGGTTTTATACCGCAGCTGGTAAAATAAACAGCGAAGAAGGCGTTCCTATGCCCAAAAATATTTCCGCAGCAACACTGATGGTTTTATCCGCCTGCATCATTTGGGGCGCACAGCCGATGTTCGTCACTTTTGTCGTCCGCGAGTTCGACCCGATCCCTCTGGTCAGTATCCGTTATTTTACAGTAGGCGTAGTGCTGCTGGCAGCGCTGGCTTACAGCGGCGAAAAACTGCTGCCACCACGCAAGGCCTGGCTGCCGCTGTTTTTGATGGGCGTCCTCAGCGTTGGCGGCAACAATGTTGCGCAATTTACAGGCCTGCAATACTCGACCGTAGCCAACCTTACTATTATTGCCTCGCTGACGCCTGCCGTGACCGCACTCTTAAGTCTGGTGCTGCTGCATGAACGGCTGCACAAGCTGCAATGGCTAGGTATCGCCGCCAGTATCATCGGCGCCGTTTACCTGATCAGCAAAGGTTCGCTTTCAACGATTATCAACCTGAACTTTAATTTCGGTGATATCCTGTTCTGCGTCAGTATGGTCGCCTGGGCTTTTTATACCATTCTTGTCGCGCAGGTCAGTAAATATGTATCTGCCTACAGCGCTGTAGCCTGGGCCGGGCTGCTTGGCTCGCTGACTACGGCTGCTTACAGTATCCTGACCGGGCAGTTTGCACTGCCCTATGACCTTTCCGCTTTAGCCTGGGGGTCCTATTTTTACGTTATTTTTATCGGCAGCCTGGTCGGTATGCTGTTCTGGAACAAAGGCATCCGCGTTATCGGCCCCAGTCAGGCCGCCGTGTTTATGAATCTGATGCCGTTAGTAGGCATCATCTGCGGCATCGCCTTTCTCGACGAAAGCTTCTATACTTCCGAAGCAGTTGGCGGCGCTCTTATCATCGCCGGTGTGTATCTGACTACTCAGTACCGCCTGCTGGCCTATAAACTGGCCAAATATCTGGTCAAACGCCGGCGGCAGAAATCATTGAACGACTGTTAAGCTTTTAAGTTACGGGCAGATGCCCGGCACTTTATAAATCATCATCGAAAGGTCTGTCAGCACTGCCATGCAAACGAACAAGCTTACCGCCTCGGCACTTTTGATCTGTACTTGCGTCATCTGGGGCATTCAACCTATGTTCGCCAAATTCGTCGTCAGGGAAATGTCGCCCATACCTATGGTCAGCATTCGCTACACTATCGTAGCCCTGACGCTGTTTGCCATGCTTGCCTGGCGCGGCGAAAAGCTGCTACCGCCACGCAGGACCTGGCCGGCCTTATTTACCATGGGCATCCTCGGCGTCTGCATCAATAACGTTACCCAATTTACCGGGCTGCAATATTCGACAGTCACCAACTTTACCATTATCGCCACACTTACGCCCATCGTGACGGCTCTGCTCAGCTTTGTGCTGATCCATGAACGTCTGCACCGCCTGCAATGGCTCGGCATCTGCAGCAGCCTGTGCGGCGCGCTGTACCTGATCAGCAACGGTTCGCTTGCGGCCATATTGACGCTGAGCTTTAATATCGGCGACGTACTCTTTTTTACCAGTCAGGTCGCCTGGGCACTGTATTCTATCATCGTTGTGCGCATCATCGACGATGTTTCCCCCTTTGCCATCGTCGCCTGGTCGGGTCTGTTAGGTTCGCTTACCACGGCAGCTAGTGCTGCTTATCTTGGCCATTTCGAACTGCCCTCGCTGCTTTCACCGCTGGCTCTTGGCTCATATCTGTTCGTCATTTTTGCCGGCGGGCTGATCGCCATGATCTTCTGGAACAAAGGCACAGGCATCGTCGGACCCAGTCAGGCAGCCGTATTTATGAATATCATGCCGCTGGTCGGCATCATCTGCGGGGTGCTGTTTCTTGACGAACAACTTCTCATCTCCCAGGCTATTGGCGGCGTACTTATCATCGGTGGCGTCTATCTGACCACACAATACCGTACCGTCGCCTATCGACTGGCAAAATATTTTACGCGTCGCCAGCGTAAACGCCAGCCGCTGCGCTGACATATCGATGATGAGCGACCTAAGCACAAACAGATCAAAATATCTCTCACAGTCAAGCTTCTTCTGCTCGCGTCTGCAACGGCGGCGAGCCTTTTTATTTTAGCAGGTACTATGTCATCCCCGACTTTATTGACACAGGCTGCGAACAGTGCTATGCTAAAAATGTTTACGGCATATGTCGCAAACTCATAACAATCACAGTAAAGGAGCGGTATAACAATGAAAATCGCAGTTACTTATCAGGACGGCGACATCTTTCAACACTTCGGACACACCGAATTCTTTAAAATTTACGACATCGAAAACACTGACATCGTCAAAACAGAAATCGTCAGCACCAACGGCAGCGGCCATGGCGCGCTGGCACAATTTCTGCACGAACACAGCGTCGATACTCTGATCTGCGGCGGTATCGGCGGCGGCGCCCAAATGGCATTGTCACAAGCAGGCATCAAGCTTTATGGCGGCGTTACCGGCAAGGCCGATGCTGCAGTAAATGCTTTGCTCAATAATAAACTGAACTATGACCCGGCAGTAAAATGCGACCACCACGAACAGGAACACGGCGGTGCAGGCCACACCTGCGGCGCACACGGCTGCGGTAGCCATAGTCACCACGGACATTAAGTACCTTGCCCTGCATGATTTACCTGAACAGCAAAATTCAGTACACTACTTACTCACTGCATAAGCAGTGAGTTTTTCTTTTTCCGGACAGACTAAAAAGGAAAGCCATCTGCACCACTTATTAAAACGCTGTTTTGTAATCACTTCCCTGCTTTGAGGCAAAAGAAAACTGCTCCTATTATATCAATGGCAGTTTAAAAATATTTTAAAATTTTGTTTCATGTACTACTGCTTACGTACGTTAGCAAGTAATACTTGTCTTTATATTCTGCTTACTGTGTTAGTATTGAGATAAATAGTATATTAAAACTCTAAATTGAATTTACTTTGTAGATAGTACGTTAGCAGAATATACCACGATGCTGTAACGTAAATACAAAACGTTTATTTTTTCTCCTGTATCTTTTCTTGTTTATCTCTTTATTCTTTTATGAACAGGCAAAACAGTAGCGATTTTAGCGGAGATGTTGGGTAAATTTCTTAAAAACGTCAGATAACTTCATTTCTTTATTATAACAATAACATTTTAACCATTTTTTATAAGCATATATGATATATTTACATTTTTAATATCTATGTATTAATTTATTCATTAATGCACTATAATAGAAATATAAAACAATTGATTACAATATCCAATAAATGCATCTATCATTAAAATATTATATATGCGCAAGGAGGAATAAAATGAGAACTTACCAAATAATGAGACTCGCTTCACTTTTTGAATCTATTGCACAACAGAATAATATTATCGGAGGATTTAAAATTGAAAAACTAATATCCGCCAACAACAATCTTCAAAATACAATTACTAACAAAAATTTAAATAGTTGGTTATTCATTAAAGGAACCAATCATTATGGTATTTATAGAATTTATAACACAGATGTTGATTATGGTATTCTGTTGACCGATTGGCGAGATCAAGGCAATTTTTACATTATTGTATGTAACAATAAAATGAATGGAAATGCAACCTTAGAAATTAGTCAAGAAAAAAATGACAATTTTATATGGAAATATAAACCTATGAAACGTGATGGAAACAATGCACATCGCAAACTACAATTTTCCTCTGAATATCCTGATTGCCTTGTAGAATTAGCAATTCCAAAATCTCCAACGCAAATCAAAAGTTTTATTATATCTTTAATAGAACTTGCAGAATTCAGAACAAAAGCAGATAATTTATCCATCAGTTAACAAAAAATCACCATCTGTCTGCTGCACTTTATACAGATGGTGATTTTATTTTTAAATTTTTATCCCATACCCATTTTCTTGCTTTTCGGCGACCATTAATAATTTATCACTCATATCAACTCTATAGCCTTTATCATCTTCATTCTCCCTCATATCATTTGTATCAGTCCATAATTCACACTGTGTCATAACTGTCTGCACAGCATCATCCATTCCTTCGGGTGGATATTTATGTCTTTTTAACAATTTCTTTATCAACATTCGCATTTTAGCCCTGGCAGAATCACGTTTCTGCCAATCAACAGTTTTATTTTTCCGTAATGTATCTGCTAATTCTTTAGTAATAGCAATTAACTCTTCATTTTCATAAAAATCTTTAATTGCCTGTGGTTTGGTCAGGGCATCATAAAATGCAAGTTCGTCCGCTGTCAAACCCAACTGCTGGCCTTCTTCCTTGGCAGCGGCTATCTGTTTGGCTAGATTAAGCAGTTCTTCTATTACCTGCTCATTAGTCAGCATACCGTTTAAATATCTGTTCATCACACTTTGAATTATTTCGCTGAACTTTTCAGACTTTACAACATTAGTACGACGATACACCTGAACCTGTTCAGCAATAAGTTTTTTCAACAATTCAACCGCAATATTTTTTCCCTTCATTTTAGCGATTTCCAAAAGAAATTTAGGATCAAACAATGAAAACTCCTGCGAAATATCCGAAAACAAATTGATAACGCCATCACTTTTAATACTCTGCTTTAGCAACTCGTTTATCCGTTCATTCATTTCGTGCAACGATATTTTTTTACCGTCTCCTTTATTCATTAGCCGCATTACCAAAACACGGACAGATTCAAAAAACGCCGCTTCAATCCGCAATTGCTTCTCTACCAAAGAGGAACATAGCGATAATGCCTGTCTTAACATCAAAGCTTCTTTTAAGAAACTCTCTCTTTCAATTTCTTTATCAACGGCAACAATAAAATTCACTGCGCCACTAATAGCTTTTGAACGATCCAAATCGCTGCCAACAATAAATTTAGAATAATCATATCCATGGAAAAGATCGCGGCAAATTGATAGTATCTCTAAGAATTTTGGGTATGCCACTTTAGCAACATCTGTATCACCATAATTTTTCTTATCGCGTGAGGTGTAATCATTCATTGCTGCTTTCAATGCTGTGGCAATGCCTATATAATCAACTATTAACCCGCCCTCTTTGTCTTTAAACACACGGTTTACACGTGCAATAGCCTGCCCTTGCATAGGTTTATAAACGTACATAGTTGCAAGAGAGGGCACATCAAATCCGGTCAGCCACATATCTACTACAATAGCAATTTTTAAAGGACTGTCATTATCTTTAAATGCTTTTGCCAATTCATCCCTGCGATGCTTGTTGCCAATTATCTTACGCCAGGCCTCTTCATCTTTGTTACTTTCTGTCATAACAACAGCAACTTTCTCCGTCCACTCAGGGCGTAATTCCATAATACGATGGTATATCTTCATTGCAATAGTCCGCGAATAAGCAACAATCATTGCTTTCCCTGTCAGCATACCTTCGCGATAGTTTTCATAATGATCAAGAATATCATTTACAAGTGAATCAATCGTACTTTCATTACCAAGCAGTTCTTCCATTTTACCTAATTCACGTTTGCTTTTTTCAATTACCTCTGGATCAGCATTATTCGCCATTATGTCATATTCAGTATCAATTAGCCTTAAGGTTGTTTCATCCAATTTCAACTTTATAACACGACTTTCATAAAAAACAGGGCGAGTAGCTCCATCTTCTACAGCCTGTGTCATATCATAGACATCAATATAGTCACCAAATACTTCACGGGTGCTTCTATCCCTCATAGAAATAGGAGTGCCTGTAAACCCAATATATGTCGCATTCGGCAAGCTGTTACGAATAATTCTAGCAGTGCCAATTTTTATTTCTCCTGTTACCTTATTAATGGATTCATTTAATCCATACTGCCCGCGGTGAGCTTCGTCCGCCATAACAATAATGTTGCGTCGTTCAGAAAGCGCTTCTTCAGATTCTTCAAATTTTTGCATAGTCGTAAAAATAATACCGTTTGCCTGCCTTCCGTCCAGCAAGGCCTTTAAATGCGCTCTACTTTCGGCATGCATCGGTTCCTGTCGCAAAAAATCTTTACATTTAGCAAACTGCCCATAAAGCTGGTTATCAAGGTCGTTTCTATCTGTAAGCACAACAATAGTTGGACTATCCAATGCTTCCTGTAATAAATGTGCATAGAAAACCATCGACAAAGATTTACCGCTACCCTGGGTATGCCAAAAAACACCACCTTTTCCATCTGTAACAGTAGCATGCTTCGTTGATTCAATTGCTTTATTAACTGCAAAATACTGGTGATAACCCGCCAATATTTTAAACTGTTTCAAGCCTTCATTAGAAAAACAAATGAAATTCTTGATAATATCCAGCAAACGTTCTCGTTGGAACATTCCCTCAAAAAAAGTATCAAATTGAGCATGTTTAGTATTCTCATAATTGCCATCCTTAGTTTTCCATTCCATAAAACGATCTTCGCCAGAAGTAATCGTTCCTGCCCTAGATGTTAATTGATCGCTCAAAACACAAATACAATTATAAATAAACATAGAAGGGATTTCCTGCATGTAGTTTCTTAACTGACAATAGGCTTCGTCAATATCCGTTTCTTCACGTGAAGGAGATTTCAATTCTATAATTACAACCGGCAATCCATTTAAAAACAAAATTATATCAGGACGCTTATTGCTGTTTTCAATAAAAGTCCATTGATTGGCTACAACAAATGAATTATTATCAGGATTTTCATAATCTACAAGATAAACAATAGCATAATGCTCTTTCCCTTTGACAAAATAGCGCACTTCAATACCATGTTGAAGGTAATCCATAAAAACAGAGTTCTTTTGTACTAATTCTCCATTTTCATAATGCTTGAGTTTAAACATCGCCTCTTTAATTGCGTCTTCCGGCAAATTGCTGTTCAAACGGTATAATGCTTCTATCAGTTCAGTTTCATATAAAGGACTGTAAAAATCTCTATCAATATCAGGAGCATAGACATAGCGATATCCCATATCTCGAAATAACTCTATTATAGAATTTTCATAGTTGGCTTCTGTATAAAATCCTGACATACTTAACGCTCCTTTTAAACTATTTTATCCAATTTACATCGCATTCTTCACATGTTTTACCAATCAATATAGTAGCATCATAACGATAACAATATTCCCCCGATTTGTCTAAAAACCTTTGAATCTTCATCTTATCTTTATCTTGATTACGATTCCACCATGTTTTAAATTCTAATATCAATAAATTATCTGTATTAGTACCCCGCTTATGAATAATAATATCCGGATAACATCCATTTTCCCAACCAGGAACACATTTCTTGCAATCAATATTTCTATCGTATTCTACATCAATATCATATTCATGTAGAACAGGTAACTTAAGTTTGTCTAAATATATTCCAAAACGAAAAACAATACCTCTTTCTGAATTATGAACTGCATCAAAATTTGTTTGCATATAAGATAATTATCATTATCATATAGTCTTTTCAACGCAATTCGAATAAGTGATTCTAAATCTTTCCTCGTAACATTATTATCTTTCATCATTTTTAAACTCCTAGCATATAATTATAAACAAGAATTTAATGGAACAAGCTCTCACATTATATACAACACATTTTACAACACTTGAAAAAAATGGTTGTATCGGTGATTACTGCTCTATAAAATCAGGATTTGCATTCAAAAGCTCTTGGTGGACAGATAGTGGCATTAAGGTCATTAAAATTGGCTCAATCAACCAAGATAATCTAAATCTTTTAGAATGTTCATATGTTGATGAGAATAAAATCAACAAAGTAAATGACTTTAAGGTAAGAGCTGGTGATTTGCTAATCGCAATGACAGGTGCTACTATTGGGAAATTTGCTATGGTCCCATATTCTTCAGAAACACTTCTCGTAAACCAACGAGTTGGAAAATTCTTTCTTGGCAATAAGCCAGTAGAAAAATTGCCATTCATATATTGTACATTGAAGCAACCTGATGTGTATTATGAAATAGTAAATCGTGGGCAAGGTAGTGCTCAACCCAATATAAGTGGTTCTGATATTATGAGCATACCATGTGTTATTCCATCAAAAGAAGCAATAGATGAATTCAACTGCATCAACCAACCGCTATTCGACCTTATTATTAGCAACCAACGAGAAAATCAGCAATTGTCGAAAATTCGAGACACAATACTACCAAAGCTTATGTCTGGCGAACTTGATGTTTCCGACATCGACCTTTAAATCGCTAAATTCTTGTTTATACTTTCATTAACCTCAATTTTTTCATCTAGAGCGGTCAACATATCTGCAATTATATTCTGCACCTTTAAAGGCGGTAATTTTATCACTTGTTGCCCTATCGTCTTGACTGAAAGGCCCGGCTGAGCCGATTGCCCTGACAACCGACCTAGCTGCATTGTAGAAAGCAAATAAGCCAAAAAACGCGTATTTGAAGATTCATTCCCACATGTTACCACAGCATGCTCTGTCATATATGCTTTGCCCGAGAAATATCTAACATTGCCACAATATGCTCCTTGCCGCCCTATGATAGCACACTCCCCATCAAAGTTGTATATGTCCGTATACCCTCTTATACCGTTACCTCCATAGATCGGATAAATCCCTTCGCTTGTAACATACTTTGCTGAAATGCTTTTACCGCTACTCAGTCTACTACAAGCATCGTTAAGTTCTATTTGTTTCCAATCATCCATAAAGTCTCACCATCTATCCAATATATTTTTTATGTGCAATCTTAACATTACTCTGTTTTACCATTGCATATTGCAATGTCGTATCTATCCGTTTATGTCCCAAAAGCTGTTGAAGCTGTTCAATAGGCATACCTTTATCGATTGCCATTGTCGCCAGCGTCCTTCTAAACTTATGCGGATGCATCTTTGTTATACCAAGCATTTTTCCTATTTTCCGCAATCGCACTTCTATTCCTCCAATTTGTATGCGTTTATAGGGAGCACGAATAGTAACAAACAAAGCTGGATTATTATCAATGCGGCTATCTAAATAGTTCTGTAAATGTAGTTTTGTTCTGGCATCAAAATATACCAAACGTTCTTTATCACCTTTACCAAACACTACACATTCTCGTTCTGCAAAGTTTATATCAATACGATTCAACAACACCATCTCACCAATACGCATTCCGGTGGAAGCTAGCATATCAATTATGGCTAAATCTCGAAGCTCTGTACAATTATCACGCATTTTCTCTAACTCTTCATCGTTATAAGTTTCTTTTATATTAGTCCCAGTCTTTACCTTATGAATACGCCTTACTGGGCTTTTTAGAATATGGTCTTCATCTTCTAACCACGCAAAAAAGCTAGATAAAATACGTCTGATATTATCAATTGTTACTCTACTTGATTGATTTTTCTTTTGATACTGTGTCAGATAAAAGCGAAGATCTTCTGTTTGAATATGTCTAACGCTTTTATTGATAGCATTAATCATCGCATCTATAGTGGTTTGATAATATTTCAAAGTTTTTTCTGAACATCCCTCAATACGTTTTGCTGCAATAAATATATTTACCAGATTTTCACTATCATCATTACTGGGAGCTACCGCTTCTATTATTTCGTATTGGAATAATGCATGTTCCAGCACCTGCTGCAATTTCTTTGTTTGTGAGTTGTCGAGATATGGTAACATTTGTTGTACTATATCTGTTATTAATTCATTTTTCATAGTCAAATTCTCCTTTTTAGAGAACGACTATCAACGGCAGTTCTTTTATTAAAATCTCTCGCCGTTGGTGAGAGTTATGTATTATATTTTAAACAAGAATTTAGCGATTTAAAGGTTGATGCTAGAAATATCTAACTCGCCAGACATTAATTTAGGCAATAAGGTGTCTCTTATTTCTGCTAGCTTAATATTTTCTTGTTTATTTTTTCCTATAGTTTGAAATAGAGGTGTGACGATATTATTGAATGCAGTTATATTATCCGGATTTAAATCGATAACCGGCATCGCAGCAATATGTTTTGGATAAATGTGTGGTTGAGCCGATCCTGTTTGAGCATCAAATATTTCTTGCTGGCGTATTTTTAACATCACATACCAAAAATAAACATCATCCGTCATATCTGAGTCAATAAATGATGAATCAGATGACCAGACAGGTATATTCCAAAGATTAACAAACCCTGCATTTGCGCCTGAAGACGAGATTGTTAGCACTGGAGGCACTGTATTTGATTGATTATGATATGTTGCTGGCTCTAATCCCCCAGCAACAACAGGTATTTTTCCAGGTATTGCATCTTTTGATAAAAGATTTTTACCTCGTTGAGGAGTAATCAAATCACCAATAAGATTATTTCCTGTGGAAACATTCGGAAACATATTGTTAAATATAGTAAATGCTTGCTGCTCTAAATTCTTGTTTATTGCATTATTAAGAGTAATTTTATCATCAAATGACTTAAGAATACTTGCTATTTTCACCTGTTCATCAAATATCGGCATTTCTATTTCGATATTCTGCACAACATCTGTTTGTACTCTTTGCCGCCCAGATGAACCAACCATTGATTTAATCGCAACTTCTCTTATATTAGAACTGCAAACCAAATAATAAACATAATCTGGATCAGTAACTTCCTCCTTTGCCCGAAAAACAATATATTCAGTAGATCCAAAACCAATTTCATTCTCATCCAATATATTCACTTGAGCAATTTTGCCATTCTCAAGACATGGAGTAATTCTAGCCATAATAGTATCACCGTTGCGAAATTTAGTTCCTCCTGCATAAGGCTCCACATCATAGCCTAAAATATCACGAGTAAATGGTTGCAACTTATCCATCGCAATCTTTTTTGATATCGTTCCCTTTGGAAGCGTCTCTTTTGGATTTAGTATAACAAACTCATAAAGTTTACCCATTATTTTCTCCATCTTCATTCCTGTAAATATCATCAATAAAATATACTTCTCCAAATTTGTTTTCAGCTACAATGCATACTTCAACATTTTCAAATATTTCCGCCTGATTATCAATCGTATATCCAATTCTCAATATAGCATCTATGCTGTAGCTCACTAAATCTTCCTGGCTTGTATTTTCTGATATATTCAAAATTTCCATTAAAACAGTGCTTGAATGTTTGATCAAACGAGTTTCTTCAATAAAATCATAAGAATATGCACTTAATTGCTCCTTAAAAGAGTCAGAATCAAGCCACATCCTCAATTCTGAAAATTCATCAAAATTATCCTCAAGCGGAATAAAAGAATATTCGTCAATCTCTTTTGCCCAAAGTTCAAAAATGTTTTTTATTACATCTTCTGCCGAACAAATTTTGAATTCAACACCCGCAAACATAGCTAGCAATTCTTCTCTTCATTATCTTTAAAAATGCAGTCTTGCGTATAAAAAACATATGAAGCTTCTTGATGAGAAGACACAAATTCAAAAATACTTTCCCAAAGTAATGCATCTTTAAATCCTTTATCCGACTTTTTATCTTTTCCCTCAAAAGGAGGTTTCTTTTCAAAGGCGCGATCTACTATGCTATCAAATCTTTGATTTGTCGCTATATTCATTTCGATCACATTATTTATTCCATTTGAAAGCTCCACTTTATATTCTTCAATTTTACCTTTAATAAATACAGAGTATTCCTCTAATAAATTTTCGGAAATTGAAAATTCAGGAAATTGAATTTTTTCTATTGTTTTCTTAAATGCAACAATTCTTTCATCGTGTTTTTCAATAATTTGTTTTTCCATCTCTCGCCAAACAACAGAAGGAATTACAAGGTTTACACTCTCATAAATATCCAGTTGATTTATCATATTTACTACATTATCATAAGTAGAATTAAATGAAAATGATGAAAAATCCGCCTTACTCTCATACCGTTGAAAGAGAACATTTGTATCAAAAATGATAAAATACTCCTTGTTATTTGAGCTCATATCCAATAGCCCCTAGTTTTCTTCTAATTTCCTCTTCCAGTTCATGCGATTTGGCAAACATATCAGATAACTCTGAAGTCAACCTCTTCATTTTCTCTTCAAACGGTTCGCCATCATCTTCTTGCTCTTCAATACCAACATAACGTCCTGGTGTCAAGATATAATCTTGCTTGGCAATCTCTTTTGTAGTTGCAACAGCACAAAAGCCCTTCACATCTTCAAGTGTTCCACCCTGGAATGCGTTGAAGGTATACGCTAGTTTTTTTATATCTTCATCAGTAAAATCTCTGTGCTTACGATCAACCATGTAACCCATTTTGCGGGCATCAATAAATAAAGTTTTACCTTTTTGCTTTTTGTTTTTGCTGATAAACCATAAAGTAACAGGAATAGTTACGCTATAAAATAATTGTGTCGGCATAGCAATAATACCTTCAATCAAATCATCTTCAATAATTTTCTTTCTAATTTCTCCTTCACCGCTTGATTGTGTAGACAGCGCGCCATTTGCCAATACCAAACCAATTTTTCCATTTGGTGCTAAGTGATGAATCATATGCTGAATCCATGCATAGTTGGCATTACCTGCCGGAGGTATACCATATTTCCAACGAACATCTTCCTGTAACTTATCTTGTCCCCAGTTACTAAGATTAAACGGAGGATTTGCCATGATAAAATCAGCTTTTAGCGTTGGGTGCAGATCGTTAAAGAATGTATCAGCGTGATAAGAGCCAAAATCTGCATCAATGCCACGAATAGCCATGTTCATCTTGGCCATTTTCCATGTATCAGCATTTGATTCCTGCCCATAAACAGAAATAGCTCCCCTATTGTTACTATGTGCTTGAATAAATTTCGCACTTTGAACAAACATACCTCCAGAACCACAGCAAGGATCATACACACGGCAATTACTAAATGGTTTTAAAACCGAGACTATCGTTTTTACAATGCTTGACGGTGTATAAAATTCGCCACCCTTAACACCTTCGTATGCTGCAAATTGTGCAATGCAATATTCATATGTTCTCCCAAGTAAATCCTTACTATCTTCGGTCCCGCTCATATCCATATTAGTGAATAGATCAACTACATCTCCTAAAACCCTTTTATCAAGATCAGGTGTTGCATAGTTTTTAGGAAGAACATTTTTAAGAATTTTATTCTCGCTTTCAATTGCCCGCATTGCATTATCAATAACGGTACCAATCTCCGGTGTATGTGCGGCTGAAGAAATCACGCTCCATCTTGCATTTTCAGGCACAAAGAAAATATTTTCTGCTGTATATGCATCACGGTCATCTTCAAAACCATCACCTTCTTTAACAAGTTGCTGATAGCGTTTTTCAAATGCTTCAGAAATATAACGTAAAAATATCAATCCAACTATTACCTTACGATACTCTGCCGCTGGAATATGTCCCCATAAGACACAGGCAGCATCCCATATTTGTTTTTCAAAACCAATCTTAATATTATTCTTTTCAGCCATTTTATCCTCCATTTTTGATCAAATTACGCAACTTTCTGCTTTAGTTGTTTCATTTGTTTCAGTAATTTATCTTTAGTTATATTTTATAAAAATTATACCATATTTGCATGAGATTAGCACAAATAACCTGTCCGTTACTTACTATCCATGTTATAATACATTCAATTAACTACAAACGAGGTGACAAATATGCAGAAATTTATTCCTTTTGCCAAGCTGTCGAAAAAGACGCAGCAGGAGATCAACAAAAGCCATCGCAAAAGTTGGGGCAACATTGACCCGGTAACAAAACGTCCCGCAAATTCCAAAGCGTACAACCGCAAAAAAGCTCAGGCTTGGAAAGATGATTTTCCAACACCTGAGCTTTTTTATTATCTTGTTAAGTTTTAAAACAAAATTTATTTATATTGTTGACTAAAAAAGTTGCATCCTTTCAAAGTCGTAGTATAATAGGCATTATAATAAATTTAAAGTTTTTGAGGGGATGCACTTATGCAAACAAAAAAATTAAAATACCTGCTGCTGTTTGCCGTTATCGCAATAGCCGCTGCAGTGGCATGGTACTTTGCCTACTGGGTCAAAACGCCGCAGTATTCGCTGGGCCTTATTGGCAGCGCAGTACAAAAGCACGATTTTGCGGCTTTTGAAAAGCACGTCGATATGGAAACACTTTACAGCAGCGCTTATGACGATGTCGTTGTTGCCTCTTTTGGCAACGAACGCCTGTCAAGCCCGATTCTGGCTGCGTTAGTACAAAATATCAAAGGTGTTGCCGTCCCGATCCTGATCGACCAGACCAGACAATACGTCAACGGCGGTACTATGGAAGAAGCAGATCCAAGTGATGCTGACTCATCGATGCTGCAAAACAACGGTACTGATATTGTCAATAATCTGAAAAACAAGACAGGCGTCAATTCTATGCAGTATCAGGGTGTGGAAAAGATTCAGAAAAATGGCAGCATCGCTGTCGTAACCATCAAAGTTTTTGACAGCGAATTAGGCAAGCATTTTTTAGTAGAGCTTGCTATGCAGCAGCTTGCTGACGATACCTGGCAGATAACCAAGATCAACAATCTGAAAACTTTGATCAATGAACGTGATCAGGCCTTACAAAACAAACTGGCTGAGCTTAACGCTCCTGTGCAAAAGCAGATCGACGACGCTGTTGCCGTTGCTCCGCAAAAAATCTTTATAACTTCGGCTCCTTATTCCGGCGTTATCCGCCTGTTAGAAGCCGATATTCAGCTGACTAACAACGCAGTGAAGGAGTTGCAGTATTTTACCGGAGTTCTGGAGCTTTACAACGCTGATAATGAATTATTTTACAGTGGCAATTTTGCCAGCAGCAAAGACCTGGCCGCCAAGCAAGCAGCAGTTTATAAATTCAACTGGGAGCTAAACCCTTTTCTGACTGATGATGCCAAGGTTATGAACAGCGATTTCAGCAAAGTGACCTGGAAGGCTTCTCTAAGCAGTCTGTCCTTTGCCGACGGCTCTACAATCGAACTTTTAACGCAGCTGCCTGTTAAAGCAGCAACTAAATAAAAACCTGAAAGCCGTAACGCCGATCCAACAGCGTTACGGCTTTTTTATTACCACTGACAGCAGGCTTTCGCTTTGCTGCGGATCAAAGCACCGCCATCTTGCAAAGTTCCGTCGGCAGATGCCAGCTTCCACAGATCCCATCTTTCAAAAGTCGTTGCCGGCCCATAATCATCAAGGTCAGCCGCTTCTGCATGAGTCATAACATAATTATCGTCGATCGGCAAATCCAGTCCCCGGCACAAAACCGCTACTACCCGCGCCAAGGTTTCTAACTGCTGCCGTGTAGGCGGCACGCTGCCAAAGTCCACACTGCCATCGGCATAAGCCACCGCGTCGGCGCAGCAGCAGATGCTTACCGCGACTGCGCCGCTGTTACGATGCCAGGTATGCTCTTTATATTCTGTCAGTTTCCCGCAGCTGCTCCACACTGTACCGTCACCTGTGATATTCAAGTGATAGTCGTCATAAGTATTGTTATAATGCCCCGCCGTCCAGTGCAAATAAATCCTTCTGATCTCACCCTTTGCGTTTTCAGCCAGCGCCGCCAATTCCTGCAATGTTATTTCACGCATTTTCTATCCCTCCGTCTCAGGCTGCCTGCGCCTGCTGCTCATCATAAAACTTCTCAACAGTTATATCACAGGTTTTGCCATTGCTTTTTATAATAATATCGCCGCATAAAGCCGTATTGAAAACATCGGCCTGTAAATTGTACAGTCTTTGTACCACTTCCGGGCTGGGATGCTTATATTTATTACCTTCGCAGCTGCTGATGACCGCTATCTTCGGTTTGACAGCAGCTAAAAATTCATTGATCGATGATGTTTTACTGCCGTGATGCGCCACCTTTAAAACCTGCGCCTGCAGTGCCTCAGGGTCAGTTTGCAGCAGATCACGTTCTACTTCGGCCTGAATATCCCCGGTCAGCAGCATTGCAAAATCTTTATACTCCAACCGCAGCACCAGACTGTTGTTATTGGTGTCAGAAGGAGTCCCCTTATACAACGCCTGCGGACTCAGGACCTTCAGCTTCACCATTTCATTGACCGGAACTTCCTGACCGCCGCGCAGCACTTCAAAAGGAATCTGTTCCTTTTCAATCTGCAAACGAAAGTCATTATACATTTTAGTTTTATAGTTCTGACCGCTGTCATAAACCTGTTTTACCGGAAACCTGTTCAGCACAGCTTTCATCCCGCCGATATGGTCGGCATGCGGATGTGTAGCGATCAGCATATCGATCTGCTTGACATGATTTTCTTCCAGCTTAGTCAGCAGCCTGGCAGCTTCGCTGCGGTCGCCGCTGTCGATCAGGATATTTTTCCCCTGCATTTGTACCAGGATACTGTCTCCCTGTCCAATATCCAAAGCAGTAACGGCAAGGATATCGTCAGCAGTTTTCACAGCGTCCTGTGTTTTTGCCTCCGCTTTTGGCGGCATTTCTTTGGGTACTGCAGTATCCATTGCCTGCAACTGCTCCAGCAAAACCGGCACATAACTTTTTACCAGCTCGCTGTCTTTAGTAACAACGCCGGCTGCAAGCACCAGCGCAGCCAAAAGTATCGCTAAAAATGAAGTCTTCTTCATATGTTCCGCTCCTTAATTTAAATGCAGATCGTGATGCAGCGGCTTAAAAACACTCATTTTACCACCGCGCTCCAGCACTGCTGTTGCAAAACCTGCGTCATAATCCGGCAGCTTCGGCATTTTGCTTTGCTGAAGCTGTTCATTGCCGGGCAGCAGCAATCTTAAAGCATAATCTATTTTTACCGCTCCCAGCCACATCAGATACTCTATCTCGACATCGTGGAAGCCGTCCATATCGGTCCTCAGTGCAGCACACAGCTGTTCCACCTGCAATAGCTGTTCCATATTCATTCCTCTGGTTCCACGCTCGCGCCAATATTCTATAATCTTTCCTAGCCCACGACCTAAAATAAGCTGCTGATGCTGTTTCACCTCAAAAAGCAGCCGGCGGCGCAGATACACGACCTGATCCAGCCCTACTGCCAAAGTGCGGTTGGCAAGCTCCAACTTGCTCATGTGTGAATTATCCCACAAAGGTTGGCTTGCACCGGATGCATCCAGCATCAGTAATGGAACAGGCGATTTCAGCATACTTTCGCTGCCCAGATTATCATAAACGCCGCCATCAGTCAGATAGAGCTTGGCCGGATTTTCCGGTTTCTGCGTTCCCGTACCGTAAAGATCCCTGAATTCTCTTGCCTCTACATCCAGCTCCAAAGGTGCGAAGCCTACCGGATAAGCAGCCGAAGCCGCAACGGCAAAAGCAATGGGGATATCGTCGATATCACTGCTGCGCCCCAGCAGATAACCGTAAATATCACTACTTTTAAACCTGAATCTTTTTAAGGTATTGATACAGGTAGCATTGCAGCTCCATTCTGTCGCTACCTCTGCCTGCTTCATTTTTCTGCCTTCAAACAGTTCTTCGTCCAACACCTGTGGAAAAGCTTTACTCATCTTCGGCCTTAAAGCAGCCGCCAGAGCCAACTGCTGCAGCTTGGGCAGATATGGCAGCAGATAAGCGAGCCAGGATGCTTTTGTCATGATACGCCTGCGGAAATTGCACTGCCCCAGATTGATCAGTTTCGTTGTCACCCGCCTGTCAAAATCAAGCAAACTGCTGAAATCACCTTCTGCCAAAGCGCTGATGACAGCACCTGCCGCAATACTGCCGCCGGACACAGAGGTTATTTCGCTGACATGTTTTTCAAGTCCCAGCTCTACTAATCTGCGGTAAGCCCCAAGACAGTAAAACGTAGCTCTGAAACCGCCGCCGCTGAAACCCAGATTGATCTTATTATCTATTTCCACTTCATTTTCCCTCCTTTGAAAAAAGCCGCCCATAACAGGCGGCTTTCTTAATCTTCCAGCCATACCGGCCTTCTGGCAAAACCAACATGGTAAACTATGTACTGCATCACCACCTGATGCTCACCGATATTCAGCAAATAGAAGTTCTTCTCCTGTCCGATGATCCGTCCGCGCGGAGAATCTGACAGACAGCGGTTTAGCAGCTGACGCTGCTTTTCAATGTCTTCCTCATTTACTGTTTTTTCTGGATCGGTATTGCCGATAACAACACGTTTTACATAGCCCACCGCACTTACATCAAATGGTTTCGTCATCATAGTTACCTGCCTTTACACCTCATCAGGCAACATCATTATCAGTTGTATAATGTTCTTGCCCCTGTGCTCCTGCTGCCGCAGTTTTCTGGATACTTGTGGGGTTGATCGCCGTATTGAGGATATCCAAAACACGGGACAGACCTTCCGGCATCTCGCCCTGAGTAGCGCGGACCTGCACATGATATTTTGCGGAATTATCACTCTTACGGGTATTTTCCTTATGACTGGAGATAGATCCCTTAACTTTGGCTTTCATACTGAAAGGACCGATCTGCAAACCCATCTCTGCTTCCAGCTCGCCTTTTTTATCGTCGATTTCCGACTGAGTTTCCGAAGATTTTACTTCCATATCGAAGGTAATATCTACCAGATCGATCGACAGAGACGGAACTTTGACCATCGCCAAAAGCGGGATATTCATTTCCACTTTTTCAGAAGCGGGACCATTGCCGTCATCGCCGTTAGCGCTGCGGGTAAAGCTGAACCCTACGGTACGTACGACCTGTTTATCGCCTTCCTTAACCAGGCCGACCTCTTCAATAAAGCGAGCCGTTGCGCCGGCCAGCATCGTCTGTGCGTCACAGGCAGCCTGCAGCGGACCGCCGATCAAAGACTCCATTGGCAAACCGCCGAATTCTTCCGCCATTTTTACTAATGCCATAATTAACTACATCCTTTCTGTTTGTACTTATAACGAGAGATTTGATATGAGAAAATAAAAGAAAGTGAGATAACCCGAGAAAAGGCGGGAAAGCTTGAGATGGTGCGGAGTTTGACGATCGGCACCGAGAGGGTAAAAATCTCACGGCGTGCATGAAAAAACGGCCACCCGTGTACACTTGTAGCCGTGTGAAAAATTTTAAAATATAATATAAAAAGCGTTAAAACCCCGTTTAAAACTGCCTTTGCGGCACTTTAAGCGGGGTTTTAATTTTATCCAGGCTTTTATATAAGTGGGAAAGTTAGTGGGAAAGCAGGAAACGGCGATTTTGCGCCGTGGGTGATTGTTTTGTGCTTTCCCACTAACTTTTGTATAAAAATAAACAGCCAAGCGGATTAACGTATAAAAATACACTTAGATGAAAGCCAGTCAAGGCATTTTATTTATTTTCGCAGTAATCATTCGTCTTTACACCTAGCAAAATATTGACCGCGTTCCTTATATCCGCTTTTTTTCGATAAGCTGATACCAGTAGTCGTTCTGTCTCGCTTAGACCATCCTTTATGTTTAGTATCTCCAACAAATCGTCTGCTGGAACAGCCAGAACCTCGCAAATTTTAACCAAAACATCTACATTTGGGCGTGTCAATCCTCTTTCCCAGTTTGATACCGTTGAATTGCTTTGCCCTATTGCCGCGGCGAACTCTTTCTGGCTGAGCCCCTTTCTTTCCCTGAACATCCTTATACGACAACCTATTTTATACAAGCAAAACCCCTCCTATTATGGTGTTTTTTGTAAATATAATCATATATCGCTTGATTTTTCCATTTTTTGAGATAGATAAACAAGCACTTCTATATCCTTTTCGCCCAAGTTCTTTGCGGCTAGCAATAAATTCATTAAGTTTTTATCTGCAAGAATGGTTTTAGATAAGTTAAAGATAGCGTTGTTCAAAGATGGCTCAATCATTTCGCTTTTTAATGATTCAACTGAAATATCAAGAGCTTCGCATATCTTTATTATACTTCCCACCGCAGCTCCTCCAATCCCATTATTCAGCATAGATAACAAAGTCGTATACGGAATATCAATTTCAGACGCAAACTGCTTAAGATTTCCATATCCTTTTTGCTTTATTAATTCTTTCAAATATTCTTCTCTTGACATAATACTCACACCTAACACCTCTTTGCTAAAAGTTTATATCTAAGACTACCAAAAAAAACAAATCTTCTCAACACAAAAAACGATATTTTGTGTTTTGAATGCAAATTATCGTTGACTGTTACTAAATTCCGTGTTAAAATCGTGTTATAAAACGAAATTTAGTATTGGAGGGTTGAGGATGTACGAAGCCATAGAAATAGAGCTGTTAAAAAAAAGATGGAGCAAGAAGACTTTATCTGCAAAAACGGGCATAAAATATTCAACTTTATTGGGAAAATTCTCAGGAAAATTCCCCTTTTCCCTTGATGAAAGCTTCCGAATAAAGAAAGCATTAAACAGCAGCAACTCAATAGAAAAGCTATTTAAGATAAAAGAACAAAGGAGGTAAAAAATGAAACCTACTATTATATACGCATCAATCTGGTACATTTTAAGCGAATCGGAAAACGCCGCGTGGTTTGCTTGTGGCGTTATTTTTACCCTTGTCCTACAGTTAGTATTCGCGCAATAAAAAAGCCGCGCAGAAGCGCAGCTTTTGAGAGTTAATTGATAGAATTCAGCAAGCATACATTCTTATTGCGTTAATTACTGAAGAGGAATTCCAACCGACTATTACTGTCGCACAGCTAGAAATTTTATAAGGTATTCTTTCTTGCCCCCAAGGTTCGACAGCAATAATTGGTTTGCCCATTCTTACAGCTTCGTCTATTTCATAATCAATCCAACCACTATAATTTGCATACATTCCAGCAAGTATGATAACTGCACTTGCATGTCGTATTTGCTCTGTAAGAGCAGCTTTTAATTTCGAAGCATTATTAGCATCCAAAGGATCATGTTCAGGAACGCTGTAGTTTCTCCACAATATAATGCTATTGTCTAGCCATTCTACAATCCTGTTATAATGCTCGTTTCTGTGCCATGCATGGCTAATAAATAGATTGTAAGTTGCCATTTTAATCACTCCTTAAAATTTAGTTAAAGGTGGGTAATATATGAAATTCAAGAAAAAACCAATAGTTATTGAAGCCTATAAAACCGATAAAGAATTGATCATTCAAACATTAGAAGGTCCAATGAAAGCAGCTCCAGGCGACTGGATAATAACCGGAATTAGAGGCGAAAAATATCCATGCAAACCTGATGTTTTTGACAGAACATATGAACCAGCTCAAGAAGACGAAGAATTAACTCTGTTTTTATGATTAGCGGATGCACATTCGTGTTGCTGCGACTGTGCCCAATTTATATTTTCGCTTGATATTATTGTTTCACATCTAGCTGCAAAATCTTGAAATCTATTTTCATCGCTTAAACAAGAATATACTCCTGCTTTTGTTAAATACATGTATTTTTCTTGCTTAAGCGTTTCTGATGTCGCTCTGTAAGATATCCAATTTTCGTGATATTTATTTAAAGACTGAAGCCCTTCTGTTATGGCGATGATTGCTCCAGCGACTGCTACATATAGTTTCAAATAACCTTCGACCTTAAAAACTAAGGCAGCAATAGGAATAGACATTGAAAATAATAGGACTATGCGTTTATAGACTTTATACCACCATTGAGCATCTGAACTTTTTTGAGAATACCATTCTATTTGGTCATCTACTCTTGTTTTCATATAATCATCTTCATTCAATTTATTCACCACCCAATACATAATAATTAAATATTATTATATGACATAAAAAAGAAAAAATCTATAAGCAACTAACCCAACTGGAGGGATAATCATGGAGAAAAAAGCAAAGCAAAAGCTCTTTGAGCTGGCCGACTACTACGAAGGGCGCGCTTTAAGCAATGAAGACGCAACACTCGAAAGCTACTGTCAGGGACGCTGCGATGCCATTTCAAGCGTACTGGTTGCCCTGGATATTGAAACCGAATACATAGACTGGCAGTTAGATCAATGATTATCTCCGGCTCCAATCTCCAATCAAAACAGAATACATACCTAACGGTGGAACAGGTAGCAGAGCTGCTGGGGTGCAGTAAACAATGGGCGCGCGAACTGGCCGATGCCTATGGTGCTATATCAGTAAAAAGCAGTTTTGGTGGCGGATCATCTGGAATTTCTTACCGCTTCCCACTGCATAACCTGCCGCCGGAGGCGCAAAGGAAATACATGGAAACGCAGACAAAAACCGTCAAAACAGCGTATGAAACAGCGCCGCAGTGGATCCGCGACCAGGCAGAGCAGCGGCTCTGGCTGCTGGAAGAATGGGAAGACTACTGCAGCAGGCACTCAAAGCTTAAAAAGCCCGAGATATTCAAAATCTTTGCCGCCGATATCCGCTGCTGCAGGCCAGAGCTTAAATTCAGTCTGGCCTCACTATACCGCTGGGAAAAGGCGTATCGCGAAAAAGGCATGGACGGCCTGCTCGGCAAGATACCAACCCAACCGCAGCGCAAGATCCACCCCGAAGCCTGGCAAAGATTCTGCGAGCTGTATCTCCGCCCGCAGCGGCTTTCTATCAGCTACTGTTATGACCTTGTGGCACTGGAAGGCGCAGACAAAGGCTGGTGGTTACCGACAAAGGAGACCGTTGCGCGGCTTGTGCGCACGGATATCCCGGAAGGTATACGCCGCCTGCAGCGTCTCGGCGTTAAAAACGCCTATGACAACGCCACGCCGTTTACACGCCGCGACCCGGACAGCATTTCTTCTGGACAGATCTACGTCGGCGATCATCATATGCTGGATCTCATGGTCATCCATAATGGCAAAGCAAAACGGCCATGGCTCACGGCTTGGCTTGATATGCGCAGCCATAAATTCGTCGGCTGGATGGTAACACTTTCGCCATGCACGAATACTATCATCGGCTCGCTTGCTAAAGCCGCCATGGATCCGGCTATCGGGCTGCCGCGTGAAATCTACATAGATAATGGCCGCGACTACTGCTCGTATCGCTTCGCCGGACGCGGCTACAGAGGCAAACCCATGAGCGAGGATGATCAGGCAAGGCTGATAGCCGAAGGAAAGCAGGTCGCAAGCCTTACAGCTCACCTGGATATCAAAGTCCATTACGCGATAGTCGAAAATGCCCGGGCAAAGGTCATTGAAAGGGCGTTTAAGGACGTTGTAGAACGCTTTAGCAAGAACTACAGCACCTACTGCGGCAGATCCACCATAGAGCGCCCCGAAGATCATAACGATACTATCAGGAAAATGCTTAAAACCCATAAAAAAGGCCGCGAGGTCTTGACGCTTGACGATCTCAAAGCAGACCTTGATACTTACATTCGCCATATATGGAATAAAACGCCGTCAGCTGCCGGCAGAGGCCGCAAGGCTGAGTGCCCGGATGAAACCTTTATCAGAACGCGCCTGCCGGTTCGCCGGGCGACTCCGGACACCTGCAAGCTGCTCTTTATGAAGTCAACCAATCCGCGCAAGATCGGCCGCAACGGTATCACTTTCCGCGGCGAGGAATACTACAATCCGGATTTCCTGCTCATCAAAGGCCAGAGCGTCTATATTCGCTATGACGAAGATGATCTGTCAAGAATCTACGTCTATAGTACAAAAGATGAATATCTCGGCACAGCTGAGCGCGTCGAAGCGCTGCCAGCTATCGGAGCAGATCCGGAGCTTCTGGCTCAGGAAATGGCCCGCAAAACCGGAGCCATGAAGCGGCTTAAAAATCATCCGCTCACAAAAGCTGCCAAAGCCGCCGACTTGCCGAGTATCTCGGAAATTGCCGCCATGTTCGCCAAGAATAAACCTGCCCCAGATCCGGAACCGACAGACGTCATCGAGCTGGTACAGACGTCAAGAGAAGTCAACAGGAGCGCCAAACGGCTTAAAGCTGCAGGCGATACCTTAAATATAAATCCCTTTGAAGCTATGCTGCAGGGGACAATAATACCAAGAAAGGAGCGCTGGAAAAAGTAAGTGTAATCAAAATAAAAAAGAAATGAGGACAAAACATGGACAAAAACAACTTCTACAACCCCTCGAAAGACTCGGTTCCGTTAAAATCAGAGCTCTATCCAACAATTAGAAGTACATGCACAGTCGGTGACGGCAGTATTGAAAACCCGCGGCGAAGAGTCTACAGGTATTATGATTTAAAAGGTGAACCCATCGGAGAAACACCGGTTCAAGCACCGAAAGACCCAGCGATGCCGCCAGTTCACGAAGTAGCAGACAAAGACCTTGGAACAGGGACAAGTGAGCAATCTTATCCTGCATCTCAGCAGCTAAAAATCTATCTGGAGATTCATTTAGATCCTTATGAACCTGGATACGAAAAAATAAAACAAGCTGTTGCCGTCGCTGCTGAAATACAAAAAGAGCACAGCTGCAACTGCACTCTTTTTGTAAAAACTTAAGTTAGGATTCTTTGACCGCTTGGTTAATTTCTTTGTAGGCCTTAACAACCAAAGCTATTCTCTCTTGGTTGACGGCAGAAACACTATTGCGATCATGAGGGGCCGGAATATCTAGCAACCCGCGATTTATAGCGGCGACAAGGATATCCTTAGTAATCTCTTTATCACTGGTCACACCATCGCCTCCTTTCTGGTTAAATTATAACAGAAAAATTAAGGCAAGAAAAACCAAAAAGCAGCCGCTTTGCGGGCGGCTGCCTTCCCGAAATAAACGCAGGCGAAGTTGAACGCACCTGCGTAAATATCATATCAAAATAACAGTTAAAGTCAATATAAAGCTCGTTTAAAAGGAGGAAACACAATGAACAACTTAATCGAAAGAGTGAAAAAATATCTTGCGACACATACAGATATTAGTCAGCAAAAACTGGCTAATCAAATAGGTATATCAGGAGCTGCCCTGTCCGGATTTTTAAGAGGCAGCTATAAAGGCGACCAGAAAGCAATCGCAGATAAACTGGAGGCCCTGCTTTCAGCAGATGAAAGTCGTAGCCGGGCGATCAGCGAGATCCGGTCCCCTGAAATCATCGAAACCAACATCATGAGGCAGATCAAATTCGGCATGGACTACGCCAGGGATCGCAACGATATCATCGTCATTTATGGCGCGCCCGGGATCGGCAAGACTATTACCGCCAGAGACTGGGCAGCAGATAACCCGACAAGCATTTTTATCACGGCCAACCCGAACCTTGCCACCAAGCGCTGCGTTATGGAAGAAATACTCGAAGCGCTGCGCCAGAGAACAGACAGCAGAGCTGACCGCATGCATCGCTCTATTGTTAAAGCACTTGAAAAGACCAATCGCCCCATCATCATTGATGAAGCACACTTCCTGCGCCTTGAAGCCATAGAGACCTTGCGGGCCATTTACGACGCTACAGGCGTACCTTTGATCCTGATATCAAACCCGACGATCATGGACAAGATCACCGAAAAAAAACAAACTGATCACAGGCCAGTTTTTCAGCCGCAGCGTAAAAATTCAGCTTAACGAGTCGGTGCCCCTGGAAGATGTTGAAGCGATCGTTCTGCAAAATGGTGTAGAACTTGACGAAGAAGCGTTGGATGAGCTGCACCGCGCCGCAAATAAGACCGGAGCGCTGCGCCTTATGACCAAGCTTTACCTGTTTGCCCTCAAAATGGCTCATAGTGCAGGCGAGAAGCTGTCTATCCGCCATATTCAGGCAGCAGAGCAAGTTATTACAATAGTCTAGGAGGCACAATGGATCAAAATAATTATGAACTCATGAGACTTACACATATTGGGCAAAGTCGTGTAGCCTTTGGTTTTAATTCCGATTTAAAAAAGTCGTATGCCACCTGGGGCAAAGACAGCAAAGGCAACGAATGGTTTGAAGCCTGGGAAACAAAAGACGACGCTATCGCAAGTTATTACTACCGCATCGCTGACGCCAGGGAGGGAATATAATATGCTGCGCGATATTTTAACAGCAATTATCAAAGCGCTGAAATGGTTTGTCGGCTGGCCGCGCCCAGTGCTTACTGCTCAATTTTCAATGGGTGACGTCGTATGGTACAAAATAGACACGATCTTTTCAGAAATAGAAAGCAGGGCCGGCAAAGGCTACATAGCAGCAGTAAAAATAAACCGTGGCAAAGGCAAAGTAAATTACCTCGTAAAAACAGAACACTCTGGATTTCATGCTGTCTGGCGTGAAGAAAATGACCTGCAGCCATATATAGAAACAGATAAAGGAGTAGATAAAAATGAGACTTTTTAAAGACGGATTTAACGGCAGAAACTATTTTAGAACCATCGGGATCAGCATTGTTGTGATTTCCTTGCTGTTTTTGGGATTGCTCCCATTTAAAATCATCGATACCGGCGAGCGCGGTGTCACACTCCGAATGGGTCGCTATGCCGGAATCATGAGCGAAGGGCTTAACTTCAAACTACCGCTTATCGACAAGGTCATAAAAATGAATATTCGTGATGTTAATTATGCTGTGGAAACGGAAGTATCAAGCCGCGACATGCAGTCTATCAAAGTAGACGTTAGCCTGCTTTACGCCCTTGACCCTCAAAGTGTAGGAACAGTATATCAAAAATATGGCACAGGCTATGAAGCAACGCTGATCAAACCGACCTTGATGGAAATAACCAACTCCGTCATTGCCAATTATCCGATTGAAGAATTTGTTGAAAAACGCACAGAAATTTCGAGCAAAATCAATCAGGCTTTTGTTGCCAAAACCGCTAATAGCGGCATCGTAGTAAAAAGCTTGCTTATCACTAACCATGATTTTTCCGATGAATACAACAAAGCTATAGAAAGCAAGAAAGTTGCAGAGCAAGGCGCGCTGAAGGCTAAATATGACCTAGACCGTGTAACTCTTGAGGCTGAAGCTCAACTGCAAAAGCAAAAATCTTTAAGCCCGCTGGTCCTTCAAGAAAAAGCTATCGACAAATGGGATGGGAAACTGCCGCAATACTACAGCGCTGATAATCTGCCTTTCTTTACAATGAAAGGAGCATACAAAAAATGAATGACACCAAAGAAACCGAAGACATGTCAACCGCCGAAGCTATAATTTGGACAATCGCCCGTAGTGTAATATCAGCAATCATTCTCCTGTTACTTGTATTTCTGTTCTGCCTTGCTGTTAGCCTTGGAATAAATGCCGCCGAAGCGATCGTCGAATACTTTATCTGGCACGGGGGTGTTATTGGTGGGTGAAGTCATTGAATGCAGCAAATGCTACCACCTGCAGAGAACCGCACCGGATGCAGGCTATTGCGGCCGTATGCACGTCAATCCCTGTTATCGCGGTCTGCACCGCGAGCCGAAGGTTACACCGGTAGTCCTGGAAAAACTTCCTCCGCTGCCTCCCAGGCATCATATGAGTAATTCTGAAAAAGGCTGCCTCGCAGCCCGGGAAAGAAAGGTCAAAGCAGTAGCACCGCTCGGCTCGGGTAAATATACACACCTGATAAAACCACAGGACAGATCCGAGGCTGCAGATAAGGTATTCAGATCACACGATCTGGCAGCTGAAATCCCGCACACAAAGGCAGACATTCTGAAATCAAAAACAAGAAAAAGTGTTGATCCGCCACCAGAAGTACCGGCGTACAAAGAATACGGAAATAGGACGAAGAAAGCAAAATACGACTATAAGGCGTATCGTCACAAGATATTTGAAATGCTTATTGCCGGTTATTCATACGGAGCCATAGCCGCCAGAGTCGGGATCCCTGCCCAGCATATTTGGAAATACTGTGCTAAATATCTGAAAAATAAGGAGGACAAAAATGTCTAAAGCAACATTACTGCAGGGGGGCAAGTCCCCGAAAGAAATAATAACTAAACTGCAAAGCGAATTAAACAGAGCTATAAACAGCGGCGCGCCGCTGATCGTCTGCTTTGAAAAATCAGATTATACATTCGGACACTATGAAGATCCGGACGCACTTTTAAAATTCGGAATCCGTGTACTGAACCGAATAGCCGGTAATCTCCAAGATCAAACCGGTGTTTCAAAACAAATAATCCTTGAAACATTACTGGAAAACGCAAAGGAGGAAGTATCAAGTGAGCAAAAAACAGATGCCGAAGAACAAAAACCGCTCCACTAAAGCTGCCTTTAAAAATAAAGTCTGCCGGCGCTGTGAAATAGGCCGCAAAAGTCAGAAGTTGGACAATATAACAGCTTCGCTGGAGAGCAGCATAAAATCTCATGAAATCGGGAGTGTGCTGCTACCAAAGGAAGAAAAAATATCACTATGGGAGAGGATCAAAAGATGGTTGAATTTTTGAAAAAGATAATAAACAAGTTGTACCCACAGTATTTCGATAATTCCTCTGATCGTTTGCCCGAAGAAATTCCCTATCGCCCGAGAATCAGATGCAACGAAATCCTTGAAACAAAAGAAGGACATAAACATAAAACTCATTATTTGGCGTTGCCGCAGGAGTTTTTTTGAAAAACAGGCATCCGGCAAAGGCACTAAAATTTTAATAAACGACAAACGTCTCCGACTAGACCCTGGTGACTGGCTCGTGATCAAAGAATGCAAGCCGGAAGCGGGATTGTGCACAGGTCGCGCCGTGACGGGAAAAATAGCAAATGTAGAAATGGCACACCCCTTTCCTGGATGCTGGGCGGTATACTTAGACCCAGATGCCATCTACTGCAATAAAGAAATAACCTGCGAACCGCTGCCGCAACCAGAAAGAACTCAAAAAACACACGCTGTCAAAACACTGCCTGAGTATTACCAAGCAGCAGCTTCAGGGATCAAGAAATTCGAGCTGCGTAAAAATGACCGGGACTATCATGTAGCAGACATCCTTGTCCTTAAAGAATGGGAGCCCGAGACAGGCTATACCGGACGCGGATCAAGGGCTGAAATAACATATATCATCACAGAAAGTGAATTTTTGGCCCCTGGTTTCGCTGCCCTGGGCATAGAGATCATAGAGGATCTGCCATGATAATATCTGTTGTAAAAATAGCAAAAAACGGTACCTGTACAATCCCGGTATCTATCCGCCGTCTAATGCAGCTCTCGCCAGGCACAAAACTTATCGCCAGCCTGAAGGATCTGCCCTCAGGAGAAAAAATCATAACCCTGAAAAAACGCAAAGGAGCTCAAACAAATGAATAATACGAGAGATCTTCAGGCAGCCATCGACGACGCGGTGCTCCTGGAAGAAAAAATAGCAATCGCCAAAGAAAAACTGGAAACACTGAAAATAGAAATACAGTCTGCTTTATATAGCAAAATGCGCGACCGTAACCTGAACTACGCTTATGCAGCTTCGGGATCTGGCCGGGCTGAGCTCATGGTCAGGACCAGACTTGATATCATGGATTACGAAAAAGTCAAAAAATTGCTTGGCAGCCAGGCCGAAGAAAATATCCGGGTTAAGACAGATCCCAAATATGACATCAAAACAAAGTTCAAAATCGCCCTTACGGCGCTTTTAAAGCTGGATTACGAGGAAATGGATATTAAAGAGATTTTAAACGCACTGGGGGCCGATTCTGACGCCGAGAAAGTGCTTCTTAAGAAGCTCAAGGGCGAATACAAAAAAGATTCAGAACTTTTGAGAGCCGCGGGGCTCGGCAAAGATAACCTGGAAGAAGAGCTGGATGCCATCAGAGCCGCCAAAAACGCCGAACTAGTCAATAAATATTTCGACCTTGCCAATTTGGACATAGAAGAACTGGCCAAGGCGATCAGCGTCGAAGATACACTGGCCCTGACAATCACATCCGGCGACAGTTGATGCAAAGGAGGCGGGCAAAATGGCGAGCACCATAACAAAAAAACAGGTCACACTGCTGCAGACTGCCAAAACCAAGCTTGGTCTCAGCGAAGAGGATTACCGCAGCCTGCTCTATAAATATGGTGTAGACAGCACCAAAGAGCTAAAGCAACCGGCTTTCAAGCATCTCTTAAAAACCTTTCAGCGGCTGGGGTTTGAAATGCAAACCCAACCAATAGCAGCTCAACTGCACCATATCGCGAAAATGCAGACTGATATGGGTATAACAGACGCTGGGCTCAGCAGCCTATGTCAAAAGACTATAGGCAAACACAATGTAGAAACACCCGGCGACTGTTCCAAGATCATCGAAGCGCTGAAATCAATCAAGCGCCGAAGGGAGCACCTTGCCGATGGATAAAAAAATCAAAATCCAGCTCGAAGCGGATGTGCGTCCGGAAGATTTTACACAGTCGTTTCAGCCGATAATAACCGCGATCGGGATAAAGGCAGCCCTTGATCTTTGCAAGTACAGCGGCGGGATACAGCAGTATATACCTCTGTATGACGAAGTGCTGGAAGGGCCAAGAAACCGGGCCATAACAAAAGAATTCGACGGTTCAAACACCCGGCCGCTGGCCTGGAAATACAACGTGTCCGAGGTCTATGTGCGCAACCTGCTTGCGCAAAACAGGAGATCTGAAAACAAAAGAATACTGAAGGAAAATCAGGTGAACCTTTTTTGACTGCAAAATACTAAACGCGTTGAAAAGCCAAAATTTTCAATACAAAAGACAATAAGATCAAGCAAATTGCTTGATCTTATTGTCTTTTAGGAGGGCCAATACCTTGAAAAAATTTATTCTTGACCTGATCTGCGATGTAGAAGGACACCCCAGCTGTACTACGGTTCTGGCCATTACCGGCTTTGCCTTTTTTATTTTCGTAACGATGTTTTTGCTGCTTCAGGGAAAAACATGGACACATTATGAAATATTTGCTGGCACAATCCTGACGGCATGCTTCGGCGCGCAGGTCACAGGAAAATTCATCAACAGCCGCGGTGCAAGCAGCGCTATAGGCAAGCTTGATGGAAAAAGTTAAACTGCTGGCTGCGTTTCTCGCCGGCGCGCTGATAACGGCAGCCTTGATGTTTTATTTTGCGCCAAAGCCGAAAAAAGAACTGCCGCTGACGTCAAAAGCTGAGCTGACCGCCACAACCAGTACAAGTGTCGGTTATGTCGCCAAAACCGGAGCCAATGATCCAGACGCTGAGATCACTGCGCACGCTCCGGCGGTAAAAATAAAATATAACGATAGTTCCTATACCCTTCCGGCTCTTGAAAACGAGCAGCACAAATTCGATGCGGGCAAGCTTACTGTTGAAAGTAAAACGGAGGCTGCTCTTGACGTCACTAAACTCGTTGACCAGCTGGCTGAGGCAAAAAGACCGCGCCATGCAGTAGGCATATGGCAGACCGCTGATGGGCCGGCGCTTAGTTACGGATATTTTATTGCAAAAAATAAAAAACTCACAATCATGGCCACTATCCCGGACGCAAAAAAATACGCGGCCATTGGCCTTGAAATAACTTTTTAGGAGAGCAAATTATTAAGAACACTAGACCCCCGATCCCCTTTCGCGGCAATAAGTACATGTGGGGGGGACGTCTGTCCGACGCATTTAATATTATAAACGGACACAAAGTATATTTAGACCTTTTTGGTGGCAGCGGCTTTATCTCGAACACTATCAAAAAACAAAACCCTCAAAGTCGCGTTATCTGGAACGATTTCGACAACTACAATCACCGCCTGGAATTGATACCACAAACAAACATAGTCCATCAATACTTGACAAAGCTTTTCGAAAACATACCTAACGGGAAAAATGTTCGCAGCTATCCAGATATATTCACAGAACTGAATGTATATCTCCAAAAGCTTCCAGAAGATTCAGATTGGATAACTATTGGCAGCTGGTTACTGTTTAGCGGAAAATATGCCGCCAACAAAACCGACCTGATCGAAAAAATAAACCAATCTTGCTGGAACAATCTTATCAAAAGTCCTTTAATATCCGGCGATTACTTGAATAATGTTGACCGGGTATCACTGGATTGGCGCGAAGTCCTCTCTGAGTATGGTTCGTTGAAAGATGTTTGTATCATTGCCGATCCGCCATATCTATATACAGATAATAGCGGCTACTCTAATGAAATAACAGCTAGTGATACGCTTGACCTCTTTGAAATCTGTTTAAACAGTAACTCCTATATGCTCTTTACTACAGGGCGCCTTGACATCATTGATCTTGTATTGAGACTAGATAAGAAAAAGTCGAAAGAAACACATAAAATTATTCGCAAGTCAAAACTGAATGCCAAGTTAAAAAACTATCTGTCCGAAGTTTGTTACTACAAATAATTCAAGATAAGGAGTCCCTAATAATGGATCAAACTTATATCAACATGCTTTTTACTATCGCTATGGCTATTATCTCAGGCGTTCTCACGCTTTGTGGTAAATATCTTAATGAGTATAAAGAAGATCTTGTAAAACGAACTACGGATCAGGACTCCAAAATTATTGATATCGGGCTTCGTGTCGAACGTCTGCGCGAAGATTTCAACCGCGAAGCTCTGCATGTCCAGCGCGACTTTGTGACCAAAGAGGAATATATTGCCATGATCAGCAAAATAGACTCTAAACTGGACCGTACACTCAGCGCCTTGCATCGCGTGGATAAAACCCTGGCGCAAGTTGTCGTTAAAGGAGAACAGAATGAATAACATCGAACGTATTGAAACAAAAGAGCTGCGCGGACGCATCCTCGCAGTGCTTGACTATAACTATCCGGTGGGCCTGAGCGAAAAGCTTGTGCTGCAATCGCTCGTTGCGGCCCGCTTTGATGTCACCAGGCGCGAACTTAAAGCTCAGCTGGCGTACCTCGCAGAAAAAAATTACATCACGCTGCAGCAGGTAGGTTTTGCCGATATCGATCTTGCCCGGCAGATGGTCAAACTTACCGTAAGCGGAAAGGACCTTGTAGACGGTAACATTGATCCTGATCCGGGGGTGAGCGTGTGAGACGAAAAACTCAGCAGCGCAGCCACAGCAAAATATCAAAGCTGCCGGCAGCAGTGCGCGAAGCTGTAGATAAACTTATCCTTGGTGGCAAAACATATGACGAAATAGCCGAATACCTGCAGCATATGGGCGAAGATATCAGCCGAGCCAGCATTGGACGTTACGGGCAAAAGTTTTTAACCCAGATGGAAAAGCTGCAGCTTTTTCGCGATCAGGCCCGCGCTGTGGTAGACTCCGCCGGCGACCGACCGGCACTGGAAATCGCCGAAGCTGCCAACCAGATGGCTCTGTCGGCCGTCATGGAATACATCATGGAGATCGACTCGCTAAAAGGCGCGAAAGCAACCGAAGTCATCAAGGCCCTGGCACTCTTGGAGCGCAGCGGCGTACAGCGAGAACGTCTTAAACTAGACGCCAGGAAAAAAGCTGACGAGGCAATCAAAAAGCTGGAACAAGGCACGCCGAACATGGCATCGCTGCCGCCGGAGCAAATGACTTTTATCAAAGAAGTCATCTACGGCCTGACAAATTAAACGCCTTGAAAAAGGCGTTTAAATGCTTTTTAACCCGCAAAAGGAGGGACTATGCAAAATAAACCTCAACCGTTGATACCGCTTTTGCCATACCAGCAGCGCTGGATTGAAGACAAAAGCAGATTCAAGCTTGTCAACAAAGCGCGCCAGACGGGTTTTTCCTTCGCCGTAGGACTTGAAGTGCTGCTTGACGCCTTGGAACGCAAGACGCTCTGGGTTCTGCTTTCTAAAGGCGAACGCCAATCACGCGAGCTTATGGACAAAGTGCAGATGCATGCGCGGGCCGCCAGTTACGCGCTGGAGGCTGTTGAATCTGATTTTAAAGTAGACAACCAAAGCTATAAACAGCTGGAGCTTAACCTGCCCAACGGCAGTCGCATCATCGCACTGCCTGCAAATCCTGATACCGCCCGCGGCTTTTCCGGCAACGTAGTATTGGACGAATTTGCCTTCCATAATGACTCTAAAGCTATCTGGGCAGCACTTTACCCGACGATCACACGCGGATACAAGCTGCGCATCGTATCAACTCCTAACGGTGTTGGAAATCAGTTTGAAAAGCTTGTCTCTGATCCTGATAATGGCTGGAGCAAGCATGAAGTAGATATTTACCTGGCCGCAGCTGAAGGACTTGACGTAAACATCGAAGATCTGAAGCGCGAAGCCGGCAGCGAAGATACCTGGATGCAGGAATACTGCTGCAAATTTCTTGACGAAGCTTCCAGCTTTCTTACCTTTGACCTCATCAACGGCTGCAGTATCGGTAAAGTCCTGCATAATATGCCCGCACTATTGGATCCCGATGCACAACTTTACCTGGGTTTTGACGTTGCCCGAAAAAAGCATCTTTCAGTCATCTGGCTCCTTGAAAAAAACGTAGACCAATATAAAACCGTTTGCGTCAAAGAGATGCAGGGCCTGACCTTCCGTGATCAGCGCCAGCTACTATACGAATTTCTCGACCTGCCGAACCTTTACCGGGCCTGCATAGATGCTACCGGCATCGGCGCACAATTAGCAGAAGATGCCAGACTAGACTATGGTCACAAGGTAGAGCCGGTAACCTTTACCGGTGCTACCAAAGAAGATATGGCCGTACACATCCGCGGACTTTTTGAAGACCGCCTGGTAACGATCCCAAAAGATGACCGGATCCGCGACGATCTGCACAGCGTCAGAAAAGTAGTTACATCCGGCGGCAACATTCGTTACGTCGCCCCGGAAACAGACGACGGACACGCCGACCGCTTCTGGGCGCTGGCACTTGCAGCACACGCCGGACGCACCAAATGGCAATCTGCCAAAGTGACACCCTTCAAGATCAAGTATTAGGAGGACTAAAAATGAAAAATGATCGCATTGATGAATATAACCTGCTATCAGACGCCTACTATGGAGACAGAGGTTTTTTTAACGGCAAATACCTCGCGCCGCATCAGCGCGAATCCTCGGATAAATACCGGAGCCGCATCAACCTTGCCTACTACCTGAATTATACGGCTCCCTGCGTCAACGCGCATGTCGACCCGATTTTTAAACGCGATCCGCAGCGGGAATATTCAGGGCAGATCGCCCCGCTCTGGGAGGATTTTGCAAAAGACACAGACTTTGCCGGCACAGACCTCAGCACACTCGTAAAGCGCTGGGCGCTGGCAGCCAAACTCTATGGCGTAGGTTATGCAGTCTGTGACAACACCCCGCAGCCAGGCAGCACGATCGGCGAAATGCTCGAAAGCAAAAAACGTCCCTATGCGTACCTGCTGGAACCGGACCGCGTCAAAGAAATCAAAGTAGACAATAACGGCAAGATCATCTATTTTTCATTTTTAGAACGCGATCCCAGAACAAAACGCGATTTTGTACGAATATTTACCGCTAACGGCTGGCGGCTGCATGATGGCACGCGTCTTGTCGACAAAGGCGAGTATGCTCTTGGCCGCGTTCCTGTT
>OGWY01000049.1_pt1 | contig 76449 bp, 62 predicted proteins | sample 1576121 | NCBI WGS metagenome assembly OGWY01 (sample SAMEA3541543, study PRJEB24748) | human gut metagenome | biome: human gut; feature: human-associated habitat; material: faeces | place: China | collected 2012 | reverse complement strand
TTTCAGTATTTTTTTGCCTAAATTTTTTCTATAATTTCCTTATATAATAAAAAATGCCTAGCTAATTAGCTAGGCATTTTATCTTATTATCTTATGACTGAGCATCTTTATTTTCAGTTGGTTTATTTTCTATTAAACGACTTTCATCATATTTATAATCAGCAAAATCAATTTTATAGAAAAGTGCATAGATAACAGGAATAACTCCAAGAGCTAAAACAGTATCTGTTACTAAACCAAATATAAGAACAACTGCTACTGGTTGGAAAAGTGGACCTCCAAAGAAATATAAAGGCATTAAACCAACTAATGTTGTAGCAACTGTTAGAAAAATTGGTCTAAGTCTTGATTGACAACCGAATACTACAGCATCCTGATCGCTACGACCAAGATCATCTTTTTCTATGGTCATTTTATCTACTAGGATAATAGCATGGTTAAGAACAACACCCGCTAGAGCAATAATACCAATCATTGCCATAAATCCTAAATCAGTATTAGTTAATAGTAATCCAATGGCAACTCCTAATATAGAAAGTGGAATAACAAGCATAATAGTTAAACCTTTTCTCATAGAGTTAAACTGAGCAACAACTAGGAAGAACATTCCTAAAATTGCTATTGGAACTTGTGCAAATAAAGCTTCTTGGTTTTCATCAGATGTTTGCATAATACCAGATGAATAATATTTTACATCTGGTCCCCACTCTTTAAGTTTTTCGTCTAGCCAAGGCGTAAACTTTTTATTAACTTCAAGAGGAGTAGTTGAATCTTTTATAGCTGCATCAATTTCAATAGAGTAAGCCATATTTCTAGTTGCAACTAAACTATCATAATATTCTAAAGATATTTTAGCAATTTGTTTTAAAGGAACAGCTTGTCCTTTTGAATTTACAAGTTCAATAGATTGGATTGAGTTTAAATCATCTTTATATTGATCAGTTCCTCTCAATACTATTGGAATAACTGTACTTTGAGGCGGAGCATCAAAGTTTCTATAAACACTAGCGTTATATCCTTGTAGAACATATTGTAAATATGTTCCAATAGTATCATTAGTAAATCCAGCCATTTGAGCTTTTTCAGTATCTACTTCGATAAATATTTTAGGAACTTCAATTCCCCAATCATCAGATACAGCATAAGTACCATCAAGAGATGTCAATTTAGATTTAACCTCTTCTGCTACCTTTTTTAAAAGTTTTATATCACGTGAAGCAAAAACATATCCTAAATCTTTAGCAAGAGAAACTCCACTACCTAATCCTTTAGAAACGACATCTATATCAGGATATTTATTTATAAGATATTGATTAATTTCTTGGCTTAATTTTGGAATTAATCTGTAATCAGTTAGATTATACATAATATAAGCATATTCAGGGAGTTGTGTTTGTGGCGAATATCCTGTAGAGAATCTAGGTGCACCTCCACCTATAAATGACCCCCAACTTAAAACTCCAGCTTTATCATATGTTTTTGTAGTACCACCAGTTGTTATATAATCCCAAAGTCCAGGTGGAAGAGGTTCTTGAGGACCAGTACTATAATTTTTTTCAATAAATTTATTTAAATCTTCAACTACTGCTCTTGTATGGTCAACGTCAGTACCTTTAGGTAAAGTTATATACGTTGACATAACGGGGTCAGTTGAACCAGGCATAAAGTTTGAAGGAGCAAGACCAAGTAGCCAAATACCAAAAATAAATGAAATTGCAGTTAAAACAATTGTAATTTTTTTATTTTTTAAAACTTTAATTAAAATCTCTCTATATAAAAGATATGGTTTGCTATTAAGATTTTGTTTTTCTCCAGGTTTTAATTTTATAAAGTCATAACATAATAAAGGTATAAAAGTTTGGTTAATTAACCATGAACTCATAAGTGCAAGCATAACAACGATAGTTAACGGTCCAACGTATTCTCCCATGTTTTGTTTATTTAGAATAATAGGGGAGAAAGCCATTATAGTTGTTAGAGAACTAACAAATAAAGGAATTGCTAGTGTTTTAGATGATTCTAAACAAGCATCCATTCTAGAATATCCTTCTTCTAATAGAACCGTAATGTTCTCTGACATAACAACGGCATTATCAACAAGCATACCTAGTGCTATAATAAGTCCTGCAAGAGTGATTTGGTTAATTCCGTAATCGAACCAAAATAATCCAATAAGAGTAAAAGCTATTGATGTTGGAGTTAAGGCAGCAACGATTAATCCAGATCTAAGTCCTAAGAATACAAGCATTACTAAAACTATTGTTGTAACAGCTTGAATCAAGTTAACAATAAATGCAGTAACATTTGTTTGAACTAAATCAGGAAGATAATAAATTTCTCCAACTTCAAGACCTATCGGAAGAGAGTTTCTATATGTTTTTAATGTTTCTTGAATACCTTTTCCCATTAATAAAACATCTTCACCTGAACCTAATGATATCCCTAAAACAAGAGACTTATTACCATTGAAATCAATAGAATAAGGCGACGGGTCTTGATAACCTTTGTAAATATTTGCAACTTCACTAAGATAGATGCTTGAATCTCCATTAGGACTAGTTATAATTGTATCTTTAATATCTTCAATACTTTTAAAATTTCCACTAGGAGTAACTTTTAATCTATTTTCATCAATTACAATATTTCCACCTTTAATAATAACGTTAGAACTATTTAAAGTATTTATAATATTTTGTAAAGTAAGCCCTGTTTGAGATAATAGTTTATTATCAATATCGATATATACAGTTTCATTTTGAATACCAGATATATCAATACTTCCAATTTGAGGTACATTAAATAATAAAACCTCTTTTAATTGATAAGCTGTTTCATAAAGTTCTTCATAGGTATAACCATCTCCACCTATAGCAAGAAGGGTTCCATAAATATCTCCATAAAATGTATTTATTTGAGGAACTTGAACTCCTTGAGGAAGGTTTGGAACAACAAATGTATTTATTCTGTTTCTAAGCTCTGTCCATACTGGCTGAATATCTTTATATTCAGCTTTTATGTTTACATAAACATTCGATTGTCCATCTGTATTAGTAGAGTTAACATACCATAGTGAATCCATATTTTGTACTTGATCTGCAATTCTTTTACTAACTAAATCAGCCATTTGTTTGGCAGTAGCACCAGGCCAATTTGTTGTAATTAATGCGACTTTTATTGTAAATCCAGGATCTTGAGCTTTTTCTGATTTTTGGTAAGATAAATATCCACCAATAAGTAAAACTACTATTAAAAAATAGGTTGTAACTTTATTTTTAATCGCTAGTTCGGTTAACTTCATGATTATTCAGCTCCTTTTAAAAGAGAAACTTTCTGATCTTCTAAAAGTACGCTACTTCCTTTTGTAACAACATAATCTCCATTGTTTAATCCAGTTACAATTTCAGTTCCAACTTCAGTAGTAGCTCCAAGTGTTACAACTTGTTTTTTTGCAATTCCAATATTATTTTCAAGATTTGTAACAACATAAACATATTTTTCACCATTAGGTGCAGTTAAAATAGCAGTTAATGGAACTGCAATAACTTGGTTACTATTACTAGTAGTAACAATAACTTTTGCTGTCATTCCAACTTTAACGGTATCTAGAGGATCAACTATTTTAGCTTTAACAGGATAAGTTCCTCCATATCCAACAGAAAGAGTACCAATATTTGTAATTGTTCCTTTAATTTTTAGATTATTAAGGGATGTTATTTCAATGTCAACTTCTTCACCTAATTGTAAATCACCAACAACAGATTGAGATACATTGAATTCTACATAACGTTCACCAAAAGTATTTAGTACAAAAACTACAGTATTAGAAGAAACATTTTGATTTACTTCACTTTTTACTTGCCCAATTGTTCCATCACTTGGAGCTGTTAACATAGTATAACTAAGATTAACTTTAGCTAGATTAACTGCATCTTCTAAAGCTTTAACAGAAGATATTGCAGATTTGTAGTTAGCTGTAGCACTATCATATGAAGCTTTTGAAATACTATTTTCTAAATACAAAGCCTCTGATCTTTTAAAATTAGCTGTAGATTCAGCTAAGTTAGCATTTCCTTTATCTAAGTTTGAAACTGCTTGCTGATAATTTAATTGATATTCAATTGGATCAAGTGTTGCCAAGATTTGTCCTTGTTTAACAGTATCTCCTAATTGTGCAATTCTGTTATTAATAGTTCCTGAAACTCTAAAGCTAAGATTAGATAGAGCTTCGGTATTAACTGTTCCAGAATATGTTCTTTTAATATCATATTCTTTTTTCTCAACTTTTTCATAAACTACAGACTTTATATCTCCTGTGTTTTCTTTTGTTTTGTCTTTGCCACATGCTAATAATAAAATTAGAATAGTAGCTGCTAAAAATTTATTTTTCATAATTTATCCCTCCTAATTATCTAACTCTTGTTGAAGTTTAAGCAGTAAAACTTTTCTTTCAGACGGTTCCATAGTAAGAGAAGACTTACCATAAAGGTATTCAAGTTTTAGCGTAGAGTTAATCAGATTAAAGTTTTCAATTACATGATTTAATTCTTGACTCAAAGTATTATTTTGAGCAGATAGGAAATCAGTCAGTGTAGTTGTTCCTTCTGTGTATAGGTTAGTTACGATATCTAAATTTTTCTTAGCTACATCTGAAGATATTTTAGTTGTATAACTTTGTACAAAATTAGTTAAAAGATTTGTATATGTTTGTAAAACCTCTTGAGCTAATTGATTTTGAGATGAAAGCTTATTAAACTCAAGTGCTTTTAATTCACTTTTTATAGCTTGACCATTATAGTAAATTTCTCCTCCACTTATAAGTGGTAAACTAACATTGATTCCAGCTTGCCAATATTCATCTGGAAAATCTCCATTTGAATTTTTACCCCAAGGTGTTACTACATTATTTTTGTAATAATTTCCAGAAGCAGTTATTGTAGGTATAAATCTTTCTCTATTGTTTGATGTAAGTTCTCTTTCTTTACTTTTTATAGTATTATCAAGTTGTTTTAAAGAATTAGAATTCGTAAGAGCTCCATTTACTAAAAAACTTTCTATTTTTTTAGATTTTTCAGAACCAAATGTAAAGTTTTTACCTAAATTTTCACTTAATAAAAAGTATGGAGCAAGTTCATCAAGAGTTTCATAAGTATATGTGTTTCCCTCTGGATAATTTAAAAGATTATTCAAGTAGATTTCTTGAGAACGAATTTCTCCTTTAACACTAGAAATATCCGAAAGAGCTCCGGCAACATTTGATTGTAATCTATATACGTCTTGTAGTCCACCAGCACCAACATTATAATTAATTTTTGCAACATTTAAAGTTTCTCTTAAAAGATCATAGTTACTTGCTTGAATAGCTAATTGAGCTTTTAATTGAAGAATATTAACATATGTAGAAGCTACATAATAGATAGTAGCTAATTTTTGTTGCTCAAATGCTTTTCTATTAGAATCTAATGATAACTTATCAATATAAACACTAGCATTGATTTGGTCACTAAATATAACTTGTGAAAGTTGTAAATAAGAAGCCACACTATTCGTAGGATATCCTTGTTTAAAATTAGGAGATCTATCATCAAGAGCTGAATAATCTGCATTAGCTGATAACTGCGGTAGACGTTTAGAATTAGTAACTTTAACATTATAGTAACTAGTCATAATGTTTTGTCTAACTTGAAGAAGGTCTAAGTTAGAATTAAGAGCTCTATTTACAGCATTTTTAAGTGTTAATTTTGGATTTGCCATTTCTGGAGTATTAACTTGTGATAAATCCTGAAGGAAAATAAGATTAGGATAAATATCAATTTTTGTTGCTACTTCAGAATTTAGGTATATATCTTTGATTGGAGCATTAACTTCAACTATTGTACTCATATCTTTTTTAGTTTTAAAAAACATATAATTTAAAGAAGCTGCTCTTAATCTTTTCCTAAACTCTTTATTTAGATTTAATCCAGAATATGCATATGGCTTTAATTCTTCGTTAAAATCAATAAGAAATGAAGGAACTTTTTTATTAATTGCATTTAACAAGTTTTCTTTTGTAGATTTAAGAACATTAACTTTTATTCCAGGAACATTAGTACTTTGAGCAAGTTTTTTTAAATTGCTTGAATTCATATTAGAGATAAGTACATCAACTTCTGTAACACCAGTCAATTCTTTAAAAGGCATCAGATAATTATTTAAATCAAGATTACTGTAAATATAGTTTAAATTTTTAGGAGTATTATTTCCTTTATCTCCAAACCCTAGAGGCATAGAGTAAAATTTATTTTGTTGTAAATTAGATATATTTTCCAATGGTGCACAAGTTAATATAAAAACTCCATCAATTTTAGGATTTTTATTTAATTTATTTATACCATCTTGAATATTATGATTTGTCAGATAAAATTTTTCTGTTATTTTTGGAGAAAAATTTGTACCTGCAAAATTTTTATTTAATTCATCTTTAAGAATTTCTAAAGCGGTCTCTGAACATTGCGAATGGTTTTCTAAAATAACTCCAACATCAAGAGTTTTTGCGAATAAAGAAAAATTGAAAATAAAAAGTAAAAAAAGTATTTTTCCCATAAGGACCCTCCCTTAAAAAATTAATTGTATCATTATCATATTCTGTTAAAAGTAAAAAAATCCTTTTGAAAATAAAAAAAAGAAGTATAAAAATACTTCTTTTAGACCTATAATATATTAAAATTGAAATTCATCTAAATATTTCTTAACATCTTCAATTATATTTTCTACACAATTCTCTTCAAAAGGAGATTTTAAATTAGCAACTTTTAATAAATTTAAGAATGATTTTGTTCCACCCTCATGACATAAATTTAAATAATCTTTCCAACTTTCTTGGTAATTCTTATTCATTTTTTGCCAAAATTGTAATGCGCAAATTTGAGCTAATGTGTAATCTATATAGTAAAATGGAACTTCAAATATATGAGCCTGCTGGAACCACCATGTTCCTTTTTCTAAAAATGGATTTTCTAAATAATCACAATGAGGTTTATAAACTTTCTCTAATTTTCTCCAAATAGTCTTTCTTTCAGCTGGAGTTAAGTTAGGGTTTTCGTAGATTTTATGTTGGAAATGGTCAACTAAAACTCCATAAGGTATAAATTTAATAGCACTGCTTAAGTGTAAATATTTATATTTGTTTGTATCCTCTTTAAAGAAATCTTCCATCCAATTCCAAGTAAAAAATTCCATACTCATAGAATGTATTTCAGAGCTTTCATATGTAGCCCATAATAATTCTGGAATTTCAATCCAACTTGATCTATAAACTTGAAAAGCATGTCCGGCCTCATGTGTTAAAACATCAATATCTCCACTTGTTCCATTGAAATTAGAAAAAATAAATGGTGATTTATAATCTGGAATAAAAGTACAATATCCCCCTCCAGCTTTCCCTTTTTTAGTTGTTAAATCCATTAAATCATTTTCAATCATGAAATCAATAAATTCAGCAGTTTCAGGAGAAAGTTCGTGGTACATTTTTTTTCCTTGCTCAATAATCCAATTTGAATCCCCTTTAGGAGTTGGGTTCCCGTCATTAAATTCAAATTTTTCATCATAATATTTAAGAGACTCTAGTCCTAATCTTACTTTTTGTTTTTCATATAGAGATGAAGCCAATGGAACTATACTTTCAATAACTTGCTTTCTAAAACAGTCAACCATTTCAGCATTATAATCTACTCTATTCATTCTTAAATATCCTAGCTCTATAAAATTGTCGAATCCTAATTTTTTAGCTATTTTAACTCTTATTTTTATAAGGTTATCAAATATTTCATCAAATTTATTCTCGTTATTAATAAAAAAAGTTGATTTTGCTTCTTGAGCAGCTTTTCTAATAGTTCTATCTTTAGAAAGAATAAATGGTGTCATACCTGATAAGTTTCTTTCTTTCCCATCAAATAAAATTTTAGCAGAGGCCAAAAGTTTAACATACTTAGAGACTTCTTTATTTTCCTCTTGTAAATCTTCAATAATCTCTGGAGAAAATGTTTTTAAGCGATTCTCCATCAGTTTAAAGAGTTGATCTCCATACTCTAATACTAAATTATTTTTATTGCTATGATTTACTAGAATCTCATAAAAATTAGTATCTAGCTCTTGGTAAAAAGGTGATATTTCATCCCAGTATTCATTCTCGTCATCATAAAATTTATCCTCAGTATTTATAGTGTGTCTAATATTAGCAATACTAGACATAGATGATATATTATTTCTTATAGTATTAATTTCATGAATTAAATGTTTTTGTTCTTGAATATCAGTTGAAGCTTTTAAATTTTGCATTAGATTTGTTAAAGTTTCTTTAATTAAATCGTAATTAGGTCTTTCATATTTAAAATCTTTAAATTTCATAAAATCCTCCTTTATTTATTTTAAAAATAACTCTATTATAGAGGAAAATCTAAATATCATCAACAAAAAAATTTTTAAAGGAAATATACATATAATATTGTATAAAGACAAAAATGAATTTTTTTGAAAGGGGGTATATATATGAAAAATGTAGATAAATTAGAAAAATTAAAAAAAGCTTTTGAAAAAAACAAAGATTTAATAACAGATGCCTTGTATAAAGATTTAGGAAAAAATTTTGAAGAAAGTAGATTATCAGAATATTATCCTATTATATCTGAATTTGATTATTTTTTAAAAAATATAGAAAAGTGGAGTGAACCTGAAAAAATTAAAAGCTTTTTTAATTTTATAGGTTGTGGAACAATTATTCAACCAGAACCCTATGGTAAAGTTTTAATTATCTCACCATGGAACTATCCTTTTAATTTAACTTTCATTCCTTTGATAGGTGCTATCGCTGCAGGAAATGAAGTTGTTTTAAAACCATCTGAAAATTCTAAAACTTCAAGCGAAATAATAAAAAAAATAATTGAAGAGAGTGGAGTTGAAGATATTTCCGTTGTATTAGGAGATAAAGAAACAACAAAAGAGCTTTTAAATTTAAAGTTTGATTATATATTTTTCACTGGTAGCACAAAAGTTGGAAAAGAGGTATATTTAAAAGCAGCTGAAACATTAACACCAGTGACACTAGAGCTAGGAGGAAAATCACCTGTTATAATAGAGGATGAACATTGTTTGCAAGACGCTGTTGAGAAAATAATTTGGGGTAAGTTTTTTAATAGAGGTCAAACATGTGTAGCTCCTGACTATATCTATCTACCTATAGGATTGAAAGACAAATTTGTAGAATTAACAAGAGAATATATTAGAAGAAATGGTGATATTCAGGGTAAAATAATAAATGATATTCACTTTGAAAGATTAGAAAATTTATTAAATAATCAAAATATAATCTATCAAAATGGAAAAATAGATGACGACACTAAAAATAAAGGGTTATTTCCATTTACAATAGTTTTAAATCCTAAAGATGATGATCCTATTTCTCAAGAGGAAATCTTTGGTCCAATTCTTCCTTTAATTGAATATGAAAGTTTAGAAAAAGTTTATTGGGATTTAAGATCAAAGCCTTCACCATTAGCTCTTTATATTTTTAGGAGTGATAAGGGAAATTTATCTACAAAAGGCTTAAAAGCTGGTGGAGTATGTATAAATAGTACAATGCTTCAAATTATTGATAAAAGAGTTCCTTTTGGCGGAATAGGTTATAGTGGACTTGGACAGTATCATGGTAAATATACATTCGATACATTTACTCACTATAAATCAATTTTTGAAGGAAGTGGTATAAAAATATCTATGCTAAGAAAAGTTATTAATCTAATTTTAAATAAAATAAAAAAATAAATAAAAGTAAAAATAAATGTAGTGCTTCTTAAGAAAATATTATACAATATATATGATACTAGAAAAATATTTAAGGAGAAAACATGAAAAAAGAATTAATCGCTTTATTTTTAGCAGCAAGTACAGCAGCATTCTCAATGGATGCACATTTAAGATTGGGAGCTATAACAAACGCTGGGTCTTATAATAAAGAGGATAAAAGTTTTGAAAGCTATGCGCCAACATTAGGATTAGAAATTACTCAAACCTTACTTTTAGCAGATGTAGGAGTGGGAATTGCTTATAATGGAAAAACTTCAGGAACAGATATTGAAACAGTACCAGCTTATGGATTAATTAAAATGAATCTATTCCCAGTTGGAGTAAAACCATACTTAGTTGGAAAAGTTGGAAAAGTTTTATATACTCGTGATAGCGTATCTAATTCAAATCCTGATGGGAAATATTTCTATGGTGCTGGAGTAGGTATGGATATATTCGCACTACAAGGTGAAATATTATACTCTGTTACAAAAATAGATGGAGATAAAAGAGGGAATGATAATTTAGAACAAATTAGCTTTACATTAGGATATAACTTCTTCTAAAATAAAAACAAGAAAAGGGAGTTTTAAAAACTCCCTTTTTATATATTAAATATTTTCTAAAGAAAATAAAGTAGATAAATATTTTGCAACTCCATTTTCATCATTTGTTAAATCTAATGTATCGAACTCTTTTTTTAAGTCTTCAAAACCATTTTTCATAACAAGTCCTTTTCCAGCAACTTTTAGCATTTCGTAATCATTAAAAGCATCTCCAAAGGCAATTGTATGCTTTAAACTAATATTTTTTAGTTTCGCTATTGTTTCAAGAGCTTTTCCTTTAGATGTTTCAAAGTGAACAATATCAAGATAATCCTCTTGAGATATAAAAGCATTAACTTCATCATATTTATTAAAATAAGTTGAAAGATGTTTTAGTTTTTCATTATCTCTATCCATTAAAACTATCTTTTCAAAAGTATGTGAACCAATATTTTCTAAATTTATTTCAATAGGATCTTCAAGTGGATTGTATAAAAAAGTATTGGCTTTATCAATTGTTCCCTCTCCTATATATACTTGAGTTCCATACGTAGCGAAAAATACGCAATCCTCTTCTAAAGATTTTTTAAAAACTTTATTGACTATGTTAGAATCCAATGTTCTTTGGAAAATTAACTCCCCTTTATTATTATAAATAGTAGTTCCATTATTACAGACAATTTCGCTGTTTAATTCTAATATATCGTAAATATGTTTAGCTCCTTTATAACTTCTACCTGTAGCTATTATAAATTCAATTCCTCTCTCCTTTAATAAAGTTACAATTTTTTTTGTATATTCAGAAATATTTTTGTTTCTATCTACTAAAGTCCCATCTAAATCAGAAACTATTAACTTATACATATATTCCCCCTAAACTCTTTTTATAGTTATTATTATAGTATCAAAAGATTGGAATTTCAATATTAATTATTTTCAATAACTATAAAATATGTTAAAATATTAAAAAACATATGTAACAACGTAAAAAAATCAGGAGTAAAGGAAGTTAAATGAAAAAATCAAAGGTTTTAATTTTACATGAAAGTGAAAATACAAAAATATCCCTTGAAGAGTTAGGGTTACATCTACTGCAAGATTATGATTTTGAATTTTTAAATATCTTAGACTATTTAAAATCTAACTTTAAAATCTATGACTTTATAGTATTTGATAGCTATAATGACTATGTATTTGAATACTTTAAAGAAAAAGCAGATAGAATAATTGTATCAGTCAACATTTTAAAAGAAGAGAGACCCTCAGACTATATAAAAAGAGGAGCAGGAAACTTTCTTTTAAAACCATATTCTTTAAAAGAGATTAGATTAGTTTTAGACCAACTAAAAGAAAATCTTTTAATTAAAGAAGAAGCAGAAGAAAATAGATTAAAGTTTTATACTCTATTAGATAATATTCCTTATATGGCTTGGTTTAAAAATAAAGATAGTGAGTACATGATTGTTAATAACGAGTTTAAAGAACATTGTGGAAAAGACTTTGAAACAATTCGAGGAAAAGGGGATCAGTTCGTATGGGATGGCATGATTGGGGAAAATTGTCGTCAATATGACTTGAAGGTTATGACAGAAAGAAAGCAACTAGTTTTTGATGAAATAATTCCAGGTAAAAAAGGTTATAAACAGTTTAATATCTACAAAGTTCCTGTTGTAGATAGAAAAAATAATATTTTAGGAACAATGGGGATTGCAAAAGATATAACAGATTTAAAAAATAAAGATGTAAAATTTGATATTCTATTGGAAAATATGCCTTTTGCTGTATTTACTAAAAATAGAAACGGAGATATTATACAAAACAATTCAACATTTTATAAGTTAACTGATGTTAATAGATTTTCTTATATTTCATTAAAAGAAGAAGATTTTTTAGGCAAAGAACATAAAGAAAGTATTGAGATTGAAGATAAAGACGTCATTCACAATAAAAGTAATATATCTTTAGTGAGAACATTAAAAACAAAAAATGGAGAAAAAATAGTTGAAGTTTTCAAATCACCAATTATTGATATATCTGGTGAGGTTATAGGTATTGTTTGTACAATGAGAGATGTTACAGAGATGAAGAGTCAAGAAGCTAAAATAAAAAGAATGGCTTATACAGACTCATTAACTGGACTAGCTAATCGAAGAGGACTATATAACTATGTAGAAAGTCAATTAGTTAGAAAGTATTCTGATGTAACGATTATGTTTATGGATTTAGATAACTTCAAATCTTTAAACGATAGTTTTGGTCATCAGCATGGTGATAAAATTTTAATTGAATTTGGAGAGGATCTACAAACAATTTGTAAAGATGGATTTGTTTCTAGAATTGGTGGAGATGAGTTTGTAATCGTTTGGGAAGGAAAGATGAATAAGGAATTAGCTACAGATATGGCAGAAAAAATCCTTAATCTTTTAAGTGGTAAAAAACGAAAATTTAATAAATTATCTGCAAGTATTGGAATTGTTACTGGAAATACTGGTGAAGAAACAATAGATAATTTTTTAACTAAAGGAGATTTAGCATTATATAAAGCTAAAGATCAAGGAAAAAATCAATATGTCTTCTATAATCGTGATTTAGATAAAAAAAGATGTTTAAATGAGGAGATAGAGCAAGATTTAAGAAATGCTTTAGATAAAAATGAACTTGAACTTCATTATCAACCTCAATATACATGTAGTAAAGAACTAGTTGGATTAGAAGCACTTCTTAGATGGAATAATGATAAATATAGAAAAGTACCTATAGTAGATATAATAAATATTATGGAAAAATCTACTTTAATAGATGAAATAGGAAAATTTATAATAAAAAGTGCTTTTTCATTTGCAAAAAAAATAAATAATAACAGAGAAAAAAAGGTCATAGTTTCTGTTAATATATCAGCAGTTCAAATTATGAAACATAACTTTGTTAGAACTATAAAAAAAATTATAGATGAAACAGGTGTTGAACCAAATACTGTAGGTATTGAAATCACTGAAACTGTATTATTACAAAATATAGAAGAAAATATTTTAAAAATAAAAGAACTTAAAGACATTGGAATTAAAATATCTTTAGATGATTTTGGAACTGGATACTCTTCATTTAGCTATCTTGTAAAAATACCACTTTCTAATATCAAAATTGATAAGAGTTTTATTTGGGGTATGAAAGATAGCGAAGAATACAGAACTTTAGTTAAGCTTTGCATAGATACTGCCCATGCTTTAAATTTAAAGGTTGTTGCAGAAGGAGTTGAAACAGTGGAGGATTTAGGTTTATTAAAATATATGAAGGCAGATTTTATTCAGGGATATCTTTTTTCTAAACCTCTACCAAAGCATATAATTGAAGCAACTGTATTACAATAAAAAATTAATTTTGAAGAGTAAAAGTATAAAACTTTTACTCTTTTTTTTTCGTCAAAAATTTTAGGGATTTTAACAAAAACACCGTATAATAAATTATAATGTTAAATAAAATTTAGGAGGAAAGTATGGAAAGAATTAATACTTTAAAAAATGAGATTTCTAAAAAGGTAATTGGACAAAAGGACATGGTGGAAAAAATTCTTATAGGAATCTTAACAGGAAACCATATTCTATTAGAAGGTCTTCCTGGATTAGCAAAATCATTAACAGTAAATACAATAGCAGAAACCCTTGGATTAAGTTTTTCGAGAATTCAATTTACACCAGATTTATTACCAAGTGATATTGTAGGAACAGAGATGTATAATGAAAAAACAGGAGATTTCAGTGTAAAAAAAGGACCTATATTTGCTAATATAGTTTTAGCTGATGAAATAAACAGAGCTCCTGCAAAAGTTCAATCTGCTCTTTTAGAAGCTATGCAAGAGAAACAGGTTACAATTGCTAACGAAACATTTAAATTAGATAAACCATTTATAGTTTTAGCAACTCAAAACCCTATAGAGCAAGATGGAACATATCCATTACCAGAGGCTCAACAAGATAGATTTTTAATGAAAGTAAAGATAGAGTATCCAACATACGAAGAGGAGATGGAGATACTTGATTTATTGACAGGTGAAAAAGAGTTTTCTGATATTCCAATAAATACAATTGTATCTTTAGAAGATTTAGAAGAGATAAAAGAAACAATTAAAAAAGTTGTTATAGATCAAAAGTTAAAAAAATATATTTTGGATATTGTATTTAAAACTAGAGAACATTCTGATTATATTGCTTGTGGAGCTTCTCCTAGAGCAAGTATAAGTTTGGTTATAGCATCTAAAGCTGCTGCATTTTTAGATGGAAGAGATTTTGTAATGCCACAGGATATAAAAAAGGTTATTTATGATGTATTACGTCATAGACTTATTTTAACATATGAAGCTGAAGCAGAGGATAAAAAGGTAGAAGATATAATAGATGATATACTAAAAACAGTTATTTTACCATAAGGAGAGGCTATGGATAATAAATTAGAAAGTAAAAAGGAACTTTTAAAAAAGATAAAGAATATCGAAATAAAAGCTACTATTTTATCTGATAATATTTTTGCAGGACAGTATCAATCTTGTTTAAAAGGAAATGGAATGGAGTTCTCTGATATTAGAAGATATGCTCCAGGAGATGATGTAAAAAAAATTGATTGGAAGGTTACTGCTAAACAAAGGAAAGCATACGTTAAAGAGTTTGTTGAGGAGAGAGAATTATCTGTTTTTTTATTAGTTGATATATCAGCATCTAATAGATTTAAAGAAAAATTAGAGCTTATAACAGAATTAGTTGGAAGTTTAGCATTTAGCGCTAATAAAAATGGCGATAGGGTAGGAGCTCTGTTTTTTTCTAATCAAATTGAAAGAGTTATTCCACTAAAAAAAGGAAAAAAACATACACTTTCTATAATTGAGAATCTGTTGACAATTAATCCTAAAGGAGATAAAACTGATATTGCAATGGCTTTAAGATACTTTGGAAAAGTTTTTAAAAGAAGATCGGTAATTTTCTTAATATCAGACTTTTTAGATGATAACTATGAAAAAGAGTTAAAAATACTTTCTCAGCGCCATGAAATTATCCCCGTAAGAATAGGTGATAAAAAACATGAATCACTTCCTATTGGAGCTATTTTTACATTAGAAGATGCTGAAACTGGCGAACAAATAGTTGTTGAAAATTACAAAGAAAATAGTAGTAATATAAACATAAATAATATTTCTAACGGAATAAATTTATATGTTGGAGAAGATTATGTTAAAGAAATTTCAAAATTTTTTAATAGAGGGAGAGTGCGATGAAAAAAATAGCTATTGGTATTTTTCTTTTACTTTCTCTATTATCTTTTAGTAAAGAGTATAATATAGGTGACAAGATTACTCTAAAGATAGAAGGTACTATTAGTAAAAGTGAAATTGAAAAAGCTTTGGAAGATTATAAAATATCTTCCTTAGAAAAAGATAAAGATGGTTCTTATATTGTAACATTTACTACATATAAAGTTGGAGAAAATGAAATTCAAATTGGTAATAAAAAATTAAAAATAGATGTAGTTTCAACGATAGAACCTTCTGAAAAAGAGATTTATGAAGCTCTTTCAAATCCAAATAATACATATATAGAAACTGATTATCCTCATATGGGGATTTTAGCAACTATAGCAGGAATAATTGCTATTATAACAGCATTTTTTATGCATTTAGTAGATAGAGCTAAAGATCCATATATTATATTTAAAAAAGGTATGTCTAAAGTTAATGAATCTAATTGGAAAGAAAACATTAGCTTAGAATTACGTAGATATATAGATAATATGTACGGAACTAATTTTTTAGGAGGAGAATATAAACTTATTTATCCTATAACTGAAGAAGATATCGACTTTGTTAAAAATATGGATTATTTAAAATTTGCTCCTAATAGAGAGGGTGATTATTTAGACTATAAAAAAAGAACCTTTGAAATAGTAGAGAGATTACGAAAGGAGAAAAAGAACAGTGTATAACTTTAAGATACCATATATATTAATACTGATTCCTATAGTTACCTATCTTTTTTTTAGAAAAAGATCTCAAGGAGCTATTAAGGTTCCAGGAATACAAATTATAAAAAAATATTCAAAAGGAAGTAAAAAACATCTTTTAGGACGAGTTTTTATGTATTTATCTACTGTATTTATGATTTTAGCTTTGGCTCGTCCTCAACTTACAACAGAGGGTAAAGTTGTAAAAAAAGATGGAATAGATATAGCTATAGCTTTAGATCTTTCAAAATCTATGGAAGCAAGAGATTTTAATCCCAATAGATTAGAAAAATCAAAAGAACTATTAAATGAATTTGTAGATAAAAGACCAAATGATAGATTATCTTTAGTTGTCTTTGGAGGAGAAGCTTACACAAAAGTACCTTTGACATTTGATCACAGTGTATTAAAAAATATGATTTCTAATATAACAACTGATGATATAACAAGTAATAATAGAACTGCTATCGGTATGGGATTGGGAGTGGCATTAAATAGATTAAAAGATTCTAATTCTAAATCTAAAATTATTATATTAATGACAGATGGTGAAAATAACTCTGGTGAAATGAGTCCAATAGGAGCCGCTGAAGTTGCCAAAGAGTTAGGTATAAAAGTTTATACCATTGGAATTGGAGCTAAAGAAATTGCAGTTCCTGGATTTTTTGGGACTTCATATATCGAAAATAAAGAGCTTGATGAAAATCTTTTAAATCTTATTGCAGAAAAAACAAATGGAAAATATTTCAGAGCTAGTGATTCTAAAGAGTTTCAGAATATTTTTAACGAAATAAATAATTTAGAAAAAAGCAAGATAGATAGTAGAAGTATCTATAATATTACAGAATATTTTGAAGAGTTATTAAAAGTTGCTTTAATTCTATTTTTATTAGGAATATTTTTTGAATATTTTAGATATATAAGAATACCTTAGGAGGGATAGTTATGGAATTTGGAAACACAGCTAGTATTAAATTTATAGTTATCCCTATTTTAACTATTTTATTTTTAATATTAGGAGTAAGAAAAAGAGAGAAAATATTAGAAAGAATAGGTTGGAAAAAAGATACTCTGATTATGGTTGTTAAAACAATTCTTCTTTCTTTAGGTGGAATTTTAGTATTTATAGCACTACTTTCACCACAGAAGTTAAAGGAAGAGGAGAAAATAGAGGTTAAAGGAAGCGATCTTTATGTTCTGATGGATATATCTAAGTCTATGTTGGCTGAAGACACTTATCCAAATAGATTGGAGATAAGTAAAAAAGAATTAAAAGAGATTTTAAATAATCTCAAAGGGGATCGTATTGGAATTATTCCATTTTCTGATAGTGCCTACGTTCAAATGCCTTTAACTGATGATTATTTTATGGCAATAAATTATATTGATGCAATAGATAGTAAGCTTATTTCAGGTGGTGGAACAGAACTTTTAGAAGCTTTAAAATTAGCAAATGCCTCTTTTGAAAAAACAGGTGCAAAAGATAAAAATGTTATTATTTTTTCAGATGGTGGAGAGAGAAATCCTGAAATTTTAAAGTATGTTAAAGATAATCATATTAAGACTTTTATCTTTGGAGTTGGAACTGATGAAGGAAGTGTAATTCCAATAGATAATGGATTTATAAAAGATAATAGTGGAAATATAGTTGTATCTAAACTGAATGATGATTTTTTGAAAGAGTTAGCTAGAGAGAGTGGTGGACAATATTATTCTTTAAATAACTTAAATACAGGCAATTATCAAAAGTTAATTACTGATATTGGTAAACTAGATAAAACTTCTCAAAGAGATGAAAAATTAAATATTTATGAACAATATTACCAATATCCATTAGGAATAGGACTTTTATTAGTGCTTATTGGATATTTTTTAAGAAGAAAAGAGAAGGAGGGAGAATATGTTTAAAAAAGTATTAGTTCTTCTTCTAGGAATACTTTTAATTATATTTGGAATTCTGAGATTAAAAAGAGATAAAGCAGTTGAAGAGCCTGGATATCTAAAATTTATGAGTGGTAACTCATTAGTAAAAGAAAACAAAACTAAAGAAGCTTTAGAAGAGTATAAACTAGCCATGGATACCAATGAAGATATAAATATAAAAAAGAATTTTGAAATTATTAAAAATAAAGTTGATGAAGAAAAACAAAATCAACAACAAGATAATCAACAAAATCAAGATCAAAAAAATAATGAAAATCAACAGCAAAACCAGCAACAAGATCAACAAGATAAAAACAATTCACAAGATAATAATAAGAAAAATGATCAGAAAAATAATGAACAAAACAATAAAGATAAAAAAGATGATCAACAAAATAATCAGAAGCAAGATGAAAATCAAAATAAAAAAGATGACGATAATAATAATCAACAACAGAATCAACAAGAAAATCAAAATGACTCACAAAATAATGAGCCAAACAAAGGAAGTACTCCAAAAGAGTTAACTCCAGAGGAGAAAGCTATGAAGCAAAAAGAAGAGGAGTTAAGAAGTATTATGCAAAGACTTGAAGGAAATGAAAAACAAGCTTTTAAAAATAATGAGAGAGTTTTAAACACAAGTGAAAATAAAAATAGTGAAAATAGATGGTAGAGGAGAGCAGAATGAAAAAAATTAATTTATTTTTAATAATGTTAATGCTTTGTAAATTAACTTTTTCTGAATTAATATTAAACTCTTCTAATTTATCTCCTTCAAAATATGAAGTTTTTAATTTAGAAGTTTCATTTGTAAACGAAGATAAAGAAAAATACAAAATAGATGGTTTAGAAAATTTTGATGTTTTATCCAAAGGCTCAAGTAATAGCTACAATGTAATAAATGGAAAAACAACATCAGTTAAAAGTGATGTCTATAGATTGAAGCCAAAGAAAGATGGAGAATTTACACTAAAACTTATAACTGAAAACGGCAATGAAAAATCTCTTCTAATAGATGTAAAAGAGAACAAGCAATTAGATAAAGTTATGGAAGATAGATTTGCTTTGCAAGTAGATATACCTAAAAAAAGTTATTATTTTGGTGAAAAAATACCTTTTCAAGAGAATTTTATAAGTACTGTTAACATCAGTTCTTTTTCTCAAGTTAAAGCACCAAATTTCCAAGATTTTTCAGTAAAAGATATTACTAAATATAATAACAATAGCTATATACAAAATCAAATAGAATATAAAGGTAAACAAGCCATTGAACTTAATATATTTAAAGGAATTTTGCAAGCTAATAGTAGTGGTGAAAAAAATATTATAACAAGTGAGGTTAAAGTTGGAGAACCTACAAGAGATTTTTTCTATGAAAATACAACTTTAGTTGGGGGAGATAATTTAAAAATAGATATTAAGCCACTACCTGTAGATACACCTAAAAATTTTAAAGATATTGTAGGGACCCTTACCTATAAAGAAAATTGGAAAAATAAAGAGGTTAATGTTGGACAAGCTATTACTTTGAATTTAACTTTATCTGGAAGTGGAAATTTAGCTTTATTAGAAAACTTGCCTATTGAAAATCAAAATGATTTTAATGTTTTTCAAAGTGTAAAAAATTATAATGAAGAGATTAAAGGTGAAAACTATTATAATGAAAAAACTTTTGAAGTAGCATTTATTCCTAAAAATGGAGGTATTGAAAAAACTCCAGAAATAGTTATTCCATATTTTAATACTAACACAGAAAAATATGAAAATTTAATAATTCCATCACAAGAAATAAAAGTTACGGGAAAAAATCTTCAAATAGATGCCTCTTCTAATAATAGACCTATACAAAAAAATATGGAAAATAACAACTCGGTAAATAAGGATGAAATTACTTCTTCAGGAAAATTAACTGATAATTTACAAGAGGTTAATATAAAACTTCTTGAAACAGAGAAAACTTCAGCTAAAAATATCTATAAATTAGCTTTTGGAATTGTTTCGCTTCTATGTTTAGTAGAATTGATTACAATAATATACCTAGTATTAGATAGAAAGAAGTATAAAAACCATAAAAAAAAGATAAATTATTAATTATGAAAAATAATTTTTTAAAAAATAAAAGAGCGATTCCAAAATAAATATTGGAGTTGCTCTTTTTTATAAACTTATTTATTTTTTTTCATAAATTTTTGAAAATGATTACTTTGAGAATCTCTATTAATTGAGCTTTCTTTTGTTTTTCCAGTTTTTTTTGAATCGGACTTATTTTTTAAAGACCCTGCTCTGAAATACTTAGGAAATTTTTCATAAATATTTTTTTGTACTTTTGAATAATCACTTCCATCACCAATAACGAACTCTTCGTATACCTCATCTTCATCATCAACATAAATAGTAATTTCTAACAAATCGTTTTTCTTTGTTTTTATAAGATTAAAATCTTTTATATTTTCAATTAAAAACTCATCAGCTTCATCATCAATTTTATTTAATACAACTAACTCTCCATCTAATTTTTTTGCTAATTTAATATATCCATCTAAAATTTCAGTTAACATCTCTCTTGTAACATTATACATAACCAAAAACCTCCTTATTATATGTTTTACATTATATTATTATCTCATATTTTATAAAAACTTACAATAATTTCAATATTATTCCAAGTAATAATTATTTTTATTTAATAAAACTTCAGATAAGAGGCATTATATGCAGTTTTGTAATGTGACATATTATAAAATAACAATTATTGTTATTTGATAGTAATTTAATGAAAATTGGACGAATAAAACTTATCCTTACAATTTATATTTTTTATAGTTTAAATACTCAAAAAACAAAAAAGTTGACAAAATTTGTGAAATATAGTACAATAGTCTGTATTTTTATCACTGATATAATCCTAAAATATGGTTAGGAGTTTCTACAAGCCACCGTAAATGGCTTATTATTAGGAGGAGTAATGGAAAACATTAAACAAAAGAATAATGGTGTGCTAAGGGCTATTGATTCTTATTTTCAACTTAGCCATTATAACACTACAATTTCAACAGAAATAACTGCTGGAATTACAACTTTTATGACGATGGCATACATCTTAATAGTTCAGCCTCTATTTATGAGTGCTGCTGGAATGGATGTTAAAGCTGTTACTATTGTAACTGCTCTGCTATCAGCTGCTTTTTCTATTGTTATGGGTCTTTATACAAATAGACCTTTTGCTATGGCACCAGCTATGGGAGGAAATGCATTTTTCGCTTATACTCTAGTTGCTGGAGGAATGGTTAATTGGCAAACAGCTATGGGAATGGTATTTTTATCTGGAATAGGTTTTTTAGTTCTTACAGTTTTCGGATTGAGAGGACTTATTGTAGAAGCAATTCCTAAAAATTTAAAGTTTGCTATAGGAGTAGCTGTTGGATTTTTTATAGCTATGGTAGGATTTAAAAATGGTCAAATAATGACAATTTCTAATGGAACTATCTCTATGGGAAGTATTTATAATCCAAATACTATATTATCTTTAATCGGACTTTTTATTACAATTGCACTTGTTTTAAATAAAGTTAGAGGTGGAGTTTTAATTGGTATAGTGATTACTACACTTCTTGGAATTCCAATGGGAATAACTCAAATACCTGAGAGCTTTTTCTCTATGCCACCATCAATATCTAGTATAGCTTTTAAACTTGATATAATGGGAGCATTAAAATTTGCATTTTTACCTTTAATATTCACATTTTTCGTAGGAGATTTCTTCTGTACTCTAGGAACTTTATTAGGAGTTTCAGCACAAGCTGGACTTTTAGATGAAAATGGTAATTTACCAGAAGTAGATAAGCCTTTCCTAGTTGATTCTATAGCAACTATTGTTGGAGCATTATTTGGTTCTACAACAATAACAACATTTTTAGAGTCAGCAGCTGGAGTTGAAGAGGGAGGAAGAACAGGTCTAACTGCAATATCTACAGGAATTTGCTTTATATTTACAATTTTCTTAACACCAATTGTTTATATAATTCCATCTGCTGCAACAGCACCAGCATTAATTTTTATAGGCATCCTTATGATGACAAGCATGAAGTTTATCGATATGGACGATATGACTGAATTTGTTCCAGCTGTTATTACAATTATGTTTACTGTATTTACAGATAACATGGCATCTGGAATGAGTATGGGTATTATATCTCATGTAATTATAAAGGTATTAACTGGAAGATATAAAGAATTAAATATACCAGTGTTAATTTTAACACTACCACTATTAGGATATTTTATATTCCTATAAAAAATTAATCAAATATCAGATTGAATAAAATTACAAAAGCTGAAGAATAAAAATTCTTCAGCTTTCTTTTATTTTTATTATTTTATAATACCTTTATTTATAAGAAACTTATTAATAATATTTTCAATGGGTTCATTCCCTTCAATTGCCAAAAGATTTAACTCTTGCATCTCATCTTCATTTAAAGCTTCCACAAGAGAATCCAATGCTTCTATAACATCTCCCTTTGTATCTTCAAATCCCTTTCTCATTGTAACCACAACTTCATAAGGAGGAAAAAACTTTAAATCATCCTCTAAAAGAAGTAACTTATGTTTAGCTATCAATCCATCTGTAGAGTAAACTAAAGCAACCTCAATCTTATCTGAAACTAAAGAATTAATAACCAATCCCTGATCCATAGATAGAATACTTTTAAATCTTATATTGTAAGCTTTTTGTATTCCTAAAAGTCCATCTTCTCTCTCCATAAACTCATGAGGACCACTTAAAACCATATTATTTGCATATCTTTTTAAATCACTAATAGTTTTTATTCCATACTTTTGAGCTACTTCTGGCTTCATAGCAAAAGCATATGTGTTTTCAAATCCCATAGGTTCTCTAATATCTAAATTATGATCTGCTAAGTATTCAGATTTTATGATATCAAATACAGTTTTAGCATCTGCCTTCTCTTTCTTTCCTAAATAAGCTGCATATGCTACACCTGTATATTCAGGATACACATCAATATCTCCACTTTTAATAGCCTCAAATATAACTGTTCCTGTTCCAAGCTCCACTGTTTTTACTTTATAATTAGTTTTAGCTTCTATAACTTGAGACATCATTACCCCTAAAATTCTTTGTTCGTTGTAATTTTTATGTCCTACAACTATTGTCGGTATACCTCTACTTTTATTATTTTCATATATTCTAAATCCAATTCCTAATATTAAGATAGCCATAACTATTTTTAAGATTTTTACATTTTTCTTTTTCTCTTTTGGATTTGTCAACATCCCACTAGGAGTCAGTACTTTTTCCAAAACTCCTAAAAAATAGTTTGCCACAAAAGCTAAAATAGCTGTAGGGATAGCTCCAGTTAAAACTAGATTATTATTACTTGTTGATATTCCTCTAAATATAAGTTCTCCCAATCCACCCGCTCCAATTAATGCTGCAATTGTTGCTGTTCCTATTGTAGCTACTGTAGAAATTCTAATTCCTCCCATTATGACAGCTACAGCAATAGGTAACTTAACTTTAGTTAAAACTTGGAAATTAGTCATTCCCATACCGATAGCAGCTTGAATGGTAGATTTATCTACCCCTTTTATTCCAATATAAGTATTTGTTATAATTGGTAATAGTGAATATAAAAAAAGTACAAAAACTGCAGGTTTTATTCCAATTCCCATAATAGGAATTATCAGACCAAATAATGCTAAACTAGGTATTGTTTGAAATATTCCAGCTATAGTCAAAACCACTTTGGAAAGTCTTTCACTTCTAATTATAAAAATTCCTATTGGAACTCCAATTATAATAGCTATCGCTACAGCAAGACCTGTTATCTCTATATGTTGCATAAGTGCAACATGAACCTCAGGTAGTTTTTCTATAAAATATTTTATAAATGAGTTCATATAGCATCACCCGTCTCTAAAGATTCTTCTTCGACTTCAGGAGATGGTGCTATTTTACTAATAGCATTAACTAACCCTAAGTTTGTTATAACTCCCTTCAATCTATTTTTATCATCAACAACAGGTATAACTTTTGCATTTATACTAGACATCTTATTTAAAACATCTAACAAATTACTATCTTTATCTATAGTAGTAAACTCTTTGTCCATAATATCTCTTACTCTTAAAATATTATTTTCCATAGCATATATCAAATTTTTCCTAAATATTATTCCAATAGGTTCACTATATCTTCCACCCTCTGTTTCAGTAACAATAAGAAAATCTGTATCGTGAGTTTTTAATAGATTAAAAGCTCTAGAAATGTTACTTCTCTTTTCAATCGTCCAATAATGTTTAGACATTATATCTGAAACTAGAAGTTTTTTAGGTGTTTTCCAAATTCTATCTTTTCCTATAAATTGCTCTATATATTCAGATGCTGGCCTTTTCAAAATTTCATCTGGAGTATCAAACTGTAAAATCTCTCCATCTTTTAAAAATGCTATTCTCTCTCCTAACTTTATCGCTTCATCCATATCATGAGTAACAAATATAATAGTTTTTCCTAACTCTTTTTGCAGTTTTAAAACTTCATCTTGAATACTTTCTCTAGTTATAGGATCTAGTGCAGAAAAAGGTTCGTCCATCAAAATTATATCAGGATTTGTGGCCAAAGCTCTAGCTATACCAACTCTTTGCTTTTGACCTCCCGACACTTCATGAGGATACTTCTCATAGTATATTTCAGGATCAAGATTTAAAAGATTTAATAATTCATAAGCTCTGTCTTTTCTTCTTTCTTTTTCCCATTTTAAAAGTTTAGGAACGAGCTCTATATTTTCACCAATAGTCATATGAGGCATCAGTCCCTCTTTTTGTATAACATATCCAATTCTTCTTCTAAGAGTTATTGGATCAACTTTACTTATATCTTCTCCATCTATAAGTACAATTCCACTGGACGGATCAATAAGTCTATTTATTAGTTTCATAGTTGTTGTTTTTCCACAACCAGATTCTCCAATTAAAACGACAAATTCTCCAGTTTTTATTTTAAAATCTATATTTTTTAAAATAAGTGTTCTTTTATCATAAGATTTTGTAACTTTTTTAAACTCAATCATATTCAACCACCTCAAAATATAAATTTTTGTAAAATAAAACCTACTACAATGTCTATACTTACTAATCCTATTTTTCCTTTTTTAATTTTTATTTTTTATCTAAGAATTTTTTAATAATTTTTTATATGTAGAGTTTATACCTATAGCACCTAAAGGAGCTGTTATTAAAACACTTAAAATAGCTATAGCTTGCATTACTTCTCCACCTACAACTCCCATTTGAAGTGGAATTCCTGCTTTTGCTGACTGAACAGTTGCTTTAGGAAGATAAGCAATAACACAAAATAATCTTTCTTTATATGTTAAATTTGTACCAATTAACGCAATTAAAACTCCAATTGATCTTATAGATAAAGAATATGTTAAAATTGTTAATCCAATGAAAAAGTAACCACCTACTAATCCTGGATTTATAGCCATTCCTACAAAAGTAAATAGATATATTTTTCCATATTTCCATATCTCATTCATTCCTTTATGAATTTCTTTATACTTTTCTACTTGATAATAACGAATAAAAAATCCCAGAGACATTATTGTTAATAGTGAATTATATAAAGTAAAATGAAACTTATTTTCTATAAATCTAAGGACTAAGCAAATTGTAAAAACTACAGCTATTTTTATCTTGTTATTATTTATTTTTAAATAACTATATTTTCCAATCAATCCCACTAACCACCCAATTATTAAACTGACTACAATAGATACAGGTATAAGAAATAGTTGAGTTTTAAAATCAAAAGTTCCACCATCAAGTTTTTGAAAATATATTGCTAAAAAAGATGTAAATAGAGTAATAGCTATCGTATCATCTGCAGATGCTCCTACTAATAATAACTGTGGAATAGATTTTTTTTGACCAATATTTTTGTCTATCAAACTTACCATAGATGGAATCAAAACCGCTGGACTAACAGCAGCTATAATAAATCCTAAAATAGCTCCTTGAATAAAAGTAAAACCTAAAAAAATAGTTGATAAATATGCTATTGCAAATCCTTCTAAAGTTGCAGGAATAATACTTAACAATATAGCTGGACGACCTATTTTTTTTATTTGATCGGCACCTATACCAAGTCCCCCAATAAATAAAACTATTATTAGAGCTACATCTTTTAAAATTGGTGCTAATTCAAGAGCTAACTCTGGTGTCTTGTTCAGACCATATGGTCCAATTAAAACTCCTGCAATCATCATTCCAATTAAAGACGGGAACTTAATCTTTTCAAAAATCTTTCCTATATAATTTGAATAAAATGCTAAAAAAATAAAAAAAAGTAAAATAATAAAGTAATTCATCTCTCTCCTCCTTAAAATAAAAAAGACTCCTACCCTTAAAAAAAGAGTAGGAGTCATTAGCTTTCGCGTTTAATGGCGAACTCCATCGCCTATTTATTAAATTAATCTTTTATTATTATACCATATTTTTAAATAAAGTAAAGAAATAATTTTACTGTATACAATATAGCTAATATGTTCTGTTAAAATATGAATTGTACTTGACACAATAATTCTTTTATTATAAAATATGTTAGAAATAAAATTTCAAAAACAAATGTATTTAGGAGGGAAAAATGTTTAGTTATTTACAAAAAATAGGTAAAGCACTAATGGTTCCTGTTGCAGTTTTACCAGCTGCTGCAATTTTATTAGGATTAGGTTACTTTATTGACCCAACTGGTTGGGGGGGAAATAGTGCATTAGCTGCATTTTTAATTAAATCTGGGGCTGCGATAATAGATCAAATGCCTATATTATTTGCTGTTGGGGTTGCCTTTGGAATGTCTAAAGACAAAAATGGTTCTGCTGCTTTAACAGGTTTAGTAGGTTTCTTAGTACTTACTACATTATTATCACCTGGTGCTGTTGGACAGATTATGAAAATAGACAATGTACCTGTTGGATTTAGTAAAATAAATAACCAATTTATAGGTATTTTAGTTGGAGTTATCTCTTCAGCTTTATATAACAGATTTAGTGATGTTGAGTTACCTAAAGCTCTTTCATTCTTTAGTGGAAAAAGATTAGTTCCAATCATTACATCATTTGTTATGATTATAGTTGCTTTCCTTTTAATGTATGTATGGCCAACAATTTATGATGGATTAGTTAACTTTGGAGAGGGAATCAGCGGAATGGGAGCTGTTGGAGCAGGTATCTATGGATTCTTAAACAGACTTTTAATTCCTGTTGGATTACACCACGCTTTAAACTCAGTATTCTGGTTTGACGTTGCTGGAATTAATGATATTCCTAAATTCTTAGGTGGAGCTCAATCAATTGCAAACGGAACTGGAATCCCTGGAGTTACAGGAATGTATCAAGCTGGATTCTTCCCTATTATGATGTTTGGTCTTTTAGGAGCAGCAGTTGCTTTCGTAAAAACAGCTAAACCTGAAAATAAGGATAAAATTAAATCTATCATGATTGCTGCTGGATTTGCAACTTTCTTAACAGGGGTTACTGAGCCATTAGAGTTTGCATTCATGTTCGTTGCACCTGGATTATATTTAGTTCATGCTATATTAACTGGAATCTCATTATTTATAGCTGCTACTATGCACTGGATTGCTGGATTTGGATTCTCTGCTGGATTAATAGATATGTTATTATCATCTAGAAATCCATTAGCTACAGGATGGTACATGTTAGTTATACAAGGTATTGTATTCTTCTTCTTATACTACTTCATATTCTACTTCATCATTACAAGATTTAATCTTAAAACTCCTGGAAGAGAAGATGCGGATCCTTCAGAAGAAGTAAATGCACCATCAAAAGCTTCTACAAATGATGAGTTAGCTGAAAGAATGCTACCACTTTTAGGTGGAACTGATAACTTAGTGACTGTAGATAACTGTATAACTAGATTAAGACTTGATGTTAAAGATAGTTCATTAGTTAATGAAGCAGAAATCAAGAAATTAGGGGTAGCTGGAGTATTAAAACCAAGTAAAACTTCTGTTCAGATTATCGTTGGAACTCAAGTTGAGTTTGTAGCTAATGCTTTAAAAAGAATGACAGGAAAATAATAAGCTTAAAATTAAAGCTGGTAGTGAAATAGAACGAATCTATTCTCTTACCAGCTTTTAAATTACTTTATAACCTTTCCACTTATAATTATTTTTTCTGGCTTTGCCTGTATATCAAGAGGCATTTTATCCCAAATAACAATATCAGCTAAAAGACCTTCTTTTATCTCTCCTCTTAAATGATCTATCTTTAATATTTCAGCAGGATACTTTGTTATAGCATTAAGGGCTGTTACCTCATCTAGTCCACCTTTTACAGCTATAGCTGCACAGAAATTTAAAGAGTGTTGGGGTATCACATGATGATCTGTCATCAATGCAAACTTAACACCTTTCTCATGTAATATAGCTGCTCCTTCATACGCTTTATTTATAAGTTCAACCTTACTTCTAGCACCAAAAGTAGGGCCTAATATTACTGAATAGCCAGCTTCTTTCAGTTTATCTCCTATAAGATGTCCCTCTGTACAATGCTCTATTGTCATAGCTAGATTAAACTCCTTTGCAATTCTGATAGCAGTACATATGTCGTCCGCTCTATGAGCATGAGCTTTTAAAGTTACTTTTCCTTCAATAACTGGAATCATAGCTTCAAAATCCATATTTATAGGAAAATATTCTCCTTTTTCTTCCGCTTTCTCTTTCTGTTTTTTATAATTAATTGTATCAACTATTGTTTTTCTTAAAAGATGAGCTGTAGACATTCTAGTCATAGGAGAAAGACTTTTTCCTTTCCCATAAACTCTTTTTGGATTTTCTCCAAAAGCACATTTCATAGCAGCAAATTCATCAATTATCATATCATCTATTATATTTCCATAAAGGGATATAGTACTAAATTGCCCTCCGATAACATTGGCACTACCTGGGCCAGTACATGCTGTTGTTACGCCTCCTAAAAAAATAGCTTCTTCAAATGATATATTTTTAGGATTAATTCCATCAATAGCTCTAAGACTAGGAGTTATGGGATTATTTGTCATCTCATTATAATCAGCTCCCTCCCAGCCTATTCCTTCCTCACCTAATCCAATATGGCTATGTGCATCAATAAATCCTGGAAGTACATATTTTTCAGTTGCATCTATAATAATTTCATCTGTATCGCTCTCTAAATTCTCTCCAATTTCACTAATTTTATTTCCTATCACTCTAATATCAGTATTAATAAAAGAGTTTTTCTCTGAAATAAATACTTTACCACTTTTAATTATCATTAATCATTCACTCCCTTTTATATTAAAATATTAAAAAAATCATAATCAAAATAAATATAACAAAAACCAAAATAAAAGGTAATACAAGTTGTAAAAATGCTATTCCCATAGCAATATAGTCTTTAAACTCCATGACATGCTACAAAACAATTTGAGCTTATTTCTTTAAGCTCAGGAATCTCAATCTTACATTTTTCAATTACATTAGGGCATCTTGTATGAAATTTGCAACCAGTTGGAGGATTTATGTTAGATGGAATCTCTCCTATTATAACTTGCTGTTTTTTACCAGCCTTTTTATTTAAATCTATACTTGGAATTGCTGACAATAAACTTTTTGTATATGGATGTTTTGGATTTTTATAAATCTCTTCAGTTTCTCCTATTTCAATAAGATTACCTAAGTACATAACTCCTACTCTATCTGATATATGTTTTACAACGGATAAATCATGAGTAATAAATAGGTAAGATAACTCAAAATCTTTTTGTAATTTCATTAAAAGATTTATAATTTGAGATTGAATAGATACATCAAGAGCAGAAACTGCCTCATCACAAACAATAAAAGATGGCTTTAAAGCCAAAGCTCTAGCTATTCCAATTCTCTGTCTTTGTCCCCCTGAAAATTGATGTGGATAACGATTAACATGATAATCTGCCAAACCACAAATTTCTAATATCCTAATAATCTCTTTATGGTAGCTTTCATCTTTCTTTGTAAAAATTTTATGTTCTAAAAGTCCCTCTCCTATAATCTCTCCTACAGTCATTCTAGGATTTAAAGATGAGTATGGATCTTGAAAAATAATCTGCATCTCTTTTCTTAATTTAATTAAATCTTTTTGAAATAAGTTAGTTATATTTACACCTCTAAACTTTATATCTCCTTCTGTTGGATTATAAAGTCTTAAAATAGTTCTTCCTAAAGTAGATTTTCCACATCCTGATTCTCCAACCAACGCTAAAGTTTCTCCCATTTTTAACTGAAATGAAATTCCATCATTTGCTTTTACAAGAAGATTTTTTCCATCCTCCCCTTTTTTATTAATCTGGAAATATTTTTTTAAATTGTTTACTTCTAATATTATTTTATTATCTATCATTCATAGTTTCCTCCATCTTGAACATAAAAACATCTGATTTTATGGTTTTTTTCAACTTCCAATAGCTCTGGTATAAAATTTTTACATATATCCATTGCATACTTACACCTTGGAGCAAATCTACATCCTTTTGGTAAAAATAGAGGATTTGGAACACTTCCTTCAATAACTTCCAATTCTACTTTGTCATCATCAATATTTGGGACTGAATTTAACAATCCCCTTGTATAAGGGTGCTTTTTAGAAGATTTTTCAAAAATACTATTTACAGATGCACTTTCAACAACTTGTCCACAATACATAACAATTACATCATCTGCCATTTCTGCAATAACTCCAAGGTCATGTGTTATAAATATTATTGATGTTCCTAACTCCTCTTTTAAACTATTCATAAATGCTAAAATTTGAGATTGAATAGTTACATCAAGAGCTGTTGTAGGTTCATCTGCTATAAGGATTTGAGGATTACATGATAAAGCTATAGCTATCATAACTCTTTGTCTCATTCCCCCAGAAAGTTGATGAGGATAACTCTCACTTATATCTCTAGGTCTAGGTATTCCGACTAATTTTAACATCTCTATAGCTTTTTTGGGGCTATCTTTTTTATTTAATTTTTGATGAAGCCTAAGAACTTCTTCAATTTGAAATCCTATTTTTAATACAGGATTTAAAGAAGTCATAGGTTCTTGAAATATCATGGATATATCATTTCCTCTAAGGTGTTGCATCTCCTCTTCTGAGATTTTTACAAGATTTTTATTTTTAAATATAATATTGCCATCTACAATATCACCAGGAATCTCTAGTAATCTTAATATAGATAAAGCTGTTATACTTTTTCCAGATCCTGATTCACCTACTACTCCCAAAGTTCTTTTTCTAGATAGGGAAAAGCTAACATCATCAACTGCTTTAATAACTCCTTTTCTTGTAAAAAAATAAGTTTTTAAATTTTCTACTTTTAATAGTTCATTTTCTTCCATCATACTCTCTCCTCATTTAATTATCTGATTTTGGATCAATAGCATCTCTAAGCCCATCACCGACTAAATTAATACTCATAACTGTAAGGAATATAGCCAATCCTGGTGGAATCCAAAGCCAAGGTCTATATGATAGAATATATGGATTTTGAGCAGCTTGAATCATATTTCCCCAAGTAGGAACTGGTTCAACAACCCCTAAACCTAAAAAAGATAGTCCAGATTCTGTTAATATAGCTCCAGCTATACTTAAAGTTGCATTTACTATTATATATGCAAAAGTATTTGGAATTAAGTGCTTAAAAATTTGTTTCCTATTAGATATTCCAATAGCTTTTGCAGCTAGCATAAACTCTTGCTCTCTCAGAGATAATATCTGTCCTCTTATCATTCTTGCAAGACCTGTCCATCCTAAAACTCCAATAATACTCATAATAATATACATTCTCATAGCTGGTGATACTCGCCCACCAAATATAGCTGATAAAGTAATTGCAAATGGTAAAAAAGGAAAGGAAGAAAATATCTCTGTTCCTCTCATTAAAAAGGAGTCTATCTTCCCTCCATAAAAGCCTGCTGTTCCTCCAATAATAATTCCAATAAAAACACTTATAGATGTTGCTAAAAACCCTACCTGTATAGATATCCGTCCACCATGAAGTAATCTCGTTAAATAATCTCTTCCTAAACTGTCAGTTCCTAACCAATTTGAAGATGTTGGAGGGGTATTTGCAATTTTGTAGTTCATAAAATCTCTAGTATGGGAAGAAAATATAGGCCCCAGAGCTATAGCTAATATTATTAAAGAAAAAATACATAATCCAACTAATGAAAGTTTATTTCTTTTAAATTTTATCCATATCATCATCCAAGGGCCTATAGATTTTTCTCTCTCCTCCATATTTTCATATTCCTGACTCATCTTATTTGACTCCTTTCTCTTATTTTATTTTAACTCTTGGATCCACTATGACGTATCCAATGTCAGCTAATAAATTTCCTAACAGTGTTAATAGTGCAAAAAACATATTCAGTGCTAAAACTAAGTTATAATCTCTGGACATAACTCCTGAATAAAGTTCTTTTCCTATTCCTGGCCATATAAAAATAGTTTCCAGTATTGTTGCTCCTCCAAAAAGAGCAGGAATATAAAACCCAATTAATGTTATTATTGGAATCATGGCATTTCTCAAAGCATGTCTATAGATAACAATACGAGCATTAAGCCCTTTAGAACGAGCAGTTCTAATGTAATCTTGACTTAACACTTCTAACATGGCATTTCTAACATATCGAACTAAAGATGCCAAAGATGAAAGAGTTACCACCGTAAGGGGAAGAACAAGATGTTTCCCTATATCTAAAATATGATCTATTCCAACTGCATTTTTTCCAGGAGTTATCATTCCGTTTATTGGAAATATTCTAAGTTTAATAGAAAAAACTGAAATTAATAGCAACCCCATAAAAAATGATGGTAAACAAACTCCTAACAATGAGAATACAGTCCAAAAATTATCAAATAATGAGTATTTCTTTACAGCTGATATAATTCCTACAGGAATTGATATTAAAAAGGCTAAGATAAACCCTCCTATATTAAGAATGAAAGAGTTTATAATAAAAGGACGAACAGCGTCTTTAACTGGTTTTTTATATGTTATAGATTCTCCAAAATCACCAGTTGCTACTCTCCCTAACCATTTCCCATACTGTATATATACAGGTGCATTTAATCCCAATCTTTCCTCTAGTTGTAATCTTTTTTCTGCTGTTAATTCAACTCCCTGTCCTACATATGCATTTAATGGATCCCCTGGCATGGATTTAACCATGCCAAAAATCACCAGTGATATAATAAATAGAACCCCTAACATATGGGAGGTTCTTTTTAATAAAAATTTAAACATATGCCACTACTCCTTAACTAGTTCTGCTTCAAGAATTGCTGATTTCCAATCCCATAATGTATCAGTTTTAAAGTTTTTTATTCTTCTATTATAAAGGTCAGTATACGTATTTGTGTAAAGCGGAATTAAAGGTGCTTCCTCATTCATTAATAAAGCCCATTCTTGCCAAAGTTTTTTAAATTCCTCTCTGTCATAAGTTCTAAGTAATTTCTCTATTATTTCATCATTTTTACTATTTATAAATCTTCCTGTATTACTTCCACCAGGGATATCATATCTAGAGTGCCAAGAAAATGATGGGTCTGGAAAATTATCAAGAGATGTGGCCATATTATATAACGAAAACCCTTTTTTCTCATTATAAACCTTATCCATTAAAGAGTTAAAATCGGTAGGAGTTACAGTCATATCAACTCCAAGCTCTTTATAATTTGAAATAAGAATTGGCATTAATATATCAACTAAATCCAAGTCTTTTATAGTGGCCCACTCAATTGCTAATTTTTGGTTATCTTTATATCTAAATCCATCATTTGCTAATTTCCAACCAGCCTCATCTAGTAGTGCTTTAGCTTTTTCAGGATTATAATTATATTTAATCATTTTATTTTCTAATTCATCATCATATGTCCAGAAAGCTTTTGAGATAGGAGCATCTATACCAATTCCTAACCCTTTAAAGTAAAGATTTAAAAAAGATTCCCTATCAAAAGCATAAGATAATGCTTTTCTAACAACCTTATCTTTTAATATTGGATCTTGATTATTGAACATTAGGAATCCATACCCATGACGTAAGTATTGATTTCTATCTATAAATCCTGTTTGATTAGCAATCTCTAATTTTTCAGGTTCAACTTTTCCTGCTAAAAGGTCAATATCACCATTTATCAACTCTTGAACATCAGTAGCACTTGTTGTTGATTTAACAATGATTCTTTTTATTTTAGGTTTTTTATCGTGATAATCTTCATTAGCAACTAATTCAAAATATTGTCTAGGAACAAACTTTTCAAGCTTATATGGTCCTGTTCCTGAAAGTTGTTGCATTTTTGATTTAACAGGCTCCATATTCCCAATTTCATGAGCATAAAATTTACTATCCATTATTAAAAATCCTGTTTTTAATATATTTGTTACAAGATTTTCTTTAAAATGAAAACTTACAGTATAGTCATCAATTTTTTCAATTCCTCCAAATATAGATGTTTCACCTTTAGAATATTCCTCATATCCTACTAAGTCCTGAACAGTTGATGTAAATCTACCATCATATGCAGGATCAGCTAAAGTTGTATAAGTAAAGATTACATCATCAGCTGTTAAAGGATTTCCTGAATTAAATCTAATTCCCTCTTTTATTTTATAAGTATATGTTTTTCCATCTTCTGAAATATCTGGCATAGACTCAGCTAAAGAGGGAATATACTCTCCATTTTTATCAGTTTTTAGTAATCCCTCAAAAACAAGTACAGGTGCTGGGGCATCATATGAGGTTGCATAATATATTGGTAAAAAATTTCCAGCTGCTTCAGCATATCCTACAACTAATGTATTTTCTGCATCAGTTCTATTTAAAGCTGGATTTGATTTTGTAAAATCAATATATGCTTCTCCAATTAATGAGTCCATATCATTTGTCGTTACGTTAGCTTCTTTACCCTCCATTTGAACAATATTTTTTTCTTGATCTGAATCACTTTTTTCTCCGCATCCCAAAATCAGCGTCAGTAAAGCCAAATACAAAATCAAATATTTTTTCATAATAATAACCTCCGTATTTTATATTTTAACATATCTTAAAATTAAGGTAGTATACAATATTTTTAATTGTTTTTTTATTTAAAAAAAAATAAATTTTCTTTGTAATTTAATAAAATTTAAAACATTTTAGTATTTTTTAACAATTCTAATCGAAATTATTATTTTAAATTAATTTTTATTTTTTTTTAAAAGAATTTCTAAAAATAAATTATGCTACAATTTACTTAATTTTATAAATTATTAACAGGAGGTTTTTTATGGAACATATGAAATTTAAGGATTATGAGTACTTTCAACCTAAATTTGAAGAGGATAAAAAACTTTTACTATCTCTTATTGAGAACATCAAAACTAGTATAACCCTTACAAAAACACTTGAAAATATTCACGCTTTTAATGTTACAAGAGGAAATATCCAAACACTATTCGCTATTGCCAACATACGTTATACCTCTGACACAAGTAATAGTTATTATAGAGAAGAAAATAGATTTTGGAATGAACATTTACCCTTGTATGAAAGTATTTTTTTTGAATTTGAATTAAGTATCTTAAATTCACCTTTTAAAGATAAGATTAAGCAACAATTTGGAAAGCAATACTTTACTATTTTAGAGTTAAATCAACAATCTTTTTCCAATGAAATTCTTTCAGATATTCAAGAGGAAAATAACCTTATAAGCAGCTACGTAAACTTATTAGCTTCTGCTAAAATAACATATAATAAAAATATATATAATTTATCTGAAATTTCATATTTTAACTTTTCAAATGACAGGAAAATTAGAAAAGACTCCAATGAAGCTAAGTATAATTTTTTCAGAGAATCTGAATATGAAATAGATACAATATTTGATAATCTTGTTAAAATAAGAGATAAGATGGCTAAAAAATTGGGATATGAAAATTATGTGCAATTAGGCTATATAAAAATGAAAAGAAATGGATACTCTATCTATGATATTAGAAAATTTAGAGAAAATATTGCAAAGTATGTAGTTCCCCTTGCTGGAGAGCTATATGAAAAACAAAAAAAACGATTTTCTCTTGAAACACTTAATTATTATGATGAGAATATGGAATTTCCACAAAATAATCTATCTATTAATTTCAACTATGTTGATTTACTAGAAAAATTTGAAGAGATTTTTAATGAAATGTCTCCTCAAACCTCAAGTCTGTTTAATTTTTTAAAAAAAAGAGAGCTATTAGATTTAAAAACAAGAAAAAATAAGGCCTTAGGGGGATATTGTACATATATTTGGAATCATGGAGCTCCATTTATATTTGCTAATTTTAATAATACCTACAATGATATAAGAACATTTACACATGAAATTGGACATGCTCTTCATAGTTATCTCTCAAAGTGGATTGATATTCCTGGTTATAGATGTACTTTTGAATGTGCTGAGTTACACTCTATGAGTATGGAACTATTTGTATTTCCTTGGATTGATAAAATTTTTGAAAAAAATATTAATAAGTATAAATTCGCCATCTTAACTTCAGCTATAAAATTTATTCCATATGCTGCTGCTATAGATGAATTTCAAGAGAAAGTATATGAAAATTCAAATTTAACTCCTAAAGATAGAAAAAAATTATGGCAATTAGTTGAAAAAAAATATTTACCACACAGAAATTATTCTGAATCAGATTTTTTAGAAGCTGGAAATTGGTGGGTTCAACAAGCCCATATATTTAAAACACCTTTTTATTACATAGATTATGCTCTTGCTGAAGTATCTGCCCTTCAATTTATAAGTAAAATTGAAACAAATTATGCTAAAGCTTTAAATGATTACTTAGGGATATGTAATGTCGGTGGATTATACTCATTTTTAGAACTTTTACAAAAAGCCAACTTAAAATCTCCCTTTGAAGAGAATACTCTACAACTACTTGTAAATGAGATTAAAGAGAAATTAAATGCTTTAGAATCAAGCATCTAATTTATAAAAAATTAAGAGGAGGAGTTTTATGAAAAATTTTAAATTTGTGTTGGGTGGATTACTATTACTTTCAGCTTTGAGCTATAGTGCTGATATAATTTTAAAATTAGCTGATAATCATGCAGAAGATTATCCTACAGTACTTGGTGATAAGGAGTTTGCTCGATTAGTTGAAGAAAGAAGTAATGGTAATATTAGAGTAGATATCTATCCAGGAGGACAATTAGGATCAGAAGAAAATACAATTGAACAGGTTCAATTTGGAGTAATTGACATGGTCAGAACAAGTATTAGTCCATTAACTAGATATGATGACAAATTTAATGTTCTTATGCTTCCTTACTTATACAGTAGTGATAAACATATGTTCAAAGTTTTAGATGGAAATATAGGTCTTGAATATTTGAATTTGTTAAAAGATATCAATCTTATGGGTCTTGCTTGGTTTGATTCTGGCGCTCGAAATTTTTATAACTCTAAAAAGCCAATTAAAACCCCAGATGATATGAAAGGGTTAAAAATAAGGGTTCAAGAAAGTGAATTGATGATGGAATTAATTAAATCTTTGGGAGCTTCTCCAACACCTATGTCATTTGGAGAGGTATATGGCTCTTTACAAACGGGAGTAATTGATGGTGCTGAAAATAATACGCCATCTTATGATTCAACTAGTCATTTTGAAGTTGCGAAATTTTATACATTAGATGGACATACTCGAATTCCTGAAATGCTTATTATAAATACTGATAAATTTAATTCATTGTCTCCAGAATATCAAGGAATTATTAAACAATCAGCATTTGACGCAGCTCTAAAACAAAGAGAATTTTGGAAAGCAAGGGAAAATTCATCAATGGAAAAAATTAAAAATAATAAAAATAACGAAATATATACTCTTACAGAAAGCGATAGAAAAGCTTTTCAAGATAAAGTGAAACCTTTATATAGAGAATTTGCAGAATCATTTTTAAAAGATATTGAAAGGATTTTAAATGAAAAATAAATATAATAAATTCTCAGATTTTCTAGAAAAAATAGTTGAGACACTTGGTGTTACTTTATTGGGACTAATGGTTCTTGTCATAGGTATTCAAGTTTTTTGTAGATATTTCCTTAATTTCACTCCTAGTTGGTCTGAAGATATTTCTCTTCTATTTATGATTTGGTTCTCTTTTTTAGGAATAGCTCTTGGTGTTAAAAGAGATACTCATTTAAGCATTGAAGTCTTTTATAGTCGATTTTCAAAAGGATTCCAAAATTTTATAAATATTTTCAATTATATACTAATAATATTTTTTAGTTATATTCTTTTAACTCGTGGGATAGTTCTAGTAAAAATGACTTTAAGATCGACAATCCCATCTTTAGGAATCCCTACCTCAAACTTATATATTGCTATTCCAATAATGAGTGGACTTATAATAGTTTTCTTAATTCAAAAATTTATCAAATATTCTAGGAGGGATTAGCGATGGGGCCCTTTATTCTGATAGGTTCACTTTTATTATTTTTAATAATTCGATTACCAATAGCTTTTTCATTGGGACTTTCATCTATTATAACAGCTATGTATCTAAATATTCCTGCCATTGTAGTTGCGCAAAAAATGGTTGAAGGAGTACGAAGCTTTTCATTGATGGCTATCCCATTTTTTATATTAGCAGGTGAGATTATGGGACAAGGTGGTATTTCTAGAAGATTAATTGATTTTTCAAATGTTATAGTAGGAAGAGTTCGTGGAGGGTTAGCTATGGTGAATATTCTTTCAAGTATGTTTTTTGGTGGGATATCTGGTTCATCTGTGGCTGATACATCTTCAATAGGAACTATTATGATTCCTATGATGGAAGAGAAGGGATATGATAAGGAGTTTTCTGTAAATGTTACAATAACTTCTTCAACTCAAGGAGTTATAATACCTCCTAGTCACAATATGATAATATACTCAGTTGCCGCTGGTGGAGTTTCAATAGGAAAACTTTTTTTAGGTGGCATTATTCCTGGTATTTTACTTGGAATTACTTTAATGATTTTAAGTTATTATTTAGCTGTTAAAAAAAATTATCCTAAAGGAGATAAAATTCCTTTAAAAGATAGCCTTAAAATTATAAAAGATAGTTTTTTAGGTTTGATGACTGCAGTTATAATTATGGGAGGAGTTGTTCTAGGTATTTTTACCGCTACTGAATCTGCTGCTATTGCTGCAATATATGCTTTTATTATAACATATTTTGTGTATAAAGAAGTTAGTATAAAAGAGTTTAAACAGGTTTTAACTAACACTTTAAAAACTTTAGCTATGGTTATGTCTATAATATCTACTTCTAGTGCTTTTGCTTATATGATGACATATTTAAAAATACCACAAGCTATAACTAACTATCTTCTCTCAATAACGGATAATAAGTTTTTTATATTGATATTAATAAACTTAATTTTACTAGTACTTGGAATGATAATGGATATGGCGCCATTAATATTAATAACAACTCCCATCCTATTACCAGTTATAACAAAAATAGGAATGGATCCTATTCAATTTGGTATAATTATGATGCTAAATTTAGGAATTGGACTAATTACTCCTCCAGTGGGCTCCACACTTTTTGTTGGATGCTCGATTGCAGGCATTTCCATTGAAAAGATTGCAAAGTCACTAAAACCTTTTTATATAATGCTTTTTGTATACCTCCTATGCCTTACATTTATACCGCAGCTTACATTGTGGTTACCCAATCTCATTATAAAATAGTATAAAAGATATTCCCTCTCCATGTAAAAAGAGAGGGAACATCCTATAAATATAGCAGTTATGCTACTTTAATATAATATTTTGAATAGATTCAGCACTCTTATTAATAGAGAATTTTGCAGAATCAAAACTAGGTTTAAACTTAGGTTTATAGTTATTTGAAAATGCAGATGGCTCTTTGGGAATTTTAAAAATATTTGTATCCAATACCCCATTGTTATTTTCATCTATAAATATAGTAAAAGCATATTCACCCTGAGGAATATCTTCTATAACAAGGGAAGTGCTATTATCCTTTAATTCAAACTTAATATTTTTAAAAGCCTTAGATGGTTTTAAAAAACTATCGCTATTTCTATATATACTCAAATATGTAACACCTTTTAAATTTTTATTTTGGATACTAATTTTTAAAGAGTTTCCAAAACTAGCAGTGGTTAATAAAAAGAAAAAAATAATACTATTCTTCATAAAATTTTATACCTCCAATTCTTAATAATACAAAGCCTATCACTTTTATATATTAATTGTCAATTTAAAAAGTAAAAATTTCGTAAACAAAAGTATTGAATTAACAAAAAACATGTTAAGCTAAATATATTTCTAATTTAAAATCAAGGAGGAATTAATGAAAACATCAATAAAATTATTTCAACTATTCTTATTTTTACTTATTTTAACAACAACAGTATTTGCTAAAATTACAAAAATTGATATAATCAGTTTCAATGATTTCCACGGAAATGTAGCAGAGGATACTAGAGAAAAAGGTAAAAATATAGGAATGGCTAAAATGGTTGGGTATATTAATACCGCTAGAGAGATTAATCCCAATACAATAGTAGTTAGTGGTGGTGATAACTACCAAGGAACAGCTATATCTAATTTAACATTTGGAGCTCCAGTTAGCCAAATGATGAAAGCTATGAATTTAACAGCCTCAGCTGTTGGAAATCACGAATTTGATTGGGGTAGTGAAAGAATTGCTAAATGGGCAGAGGATGGAGGATTTGATTATCTAGCTGCCAATATTTATGATAAAACAACTGGTCAGCCAATAGCATGGGCTAAACCCTATAAAATAGTTGAAATAGATGGAATTAAAGTTGCTTTAATTGGTTTAGCAACAGAACAAACTAAGTTTCAAACAAAAGCTGAGTTTATTCAAAACATAGATTTTAAACCCGCAGAAGTTGCCGCATCTCATTGGGTTAATTTTTTAAAAAATGGTAAAGCTCCTGAAGGAAAACCAGATATTATTGTTGCAATAACTCATATTCCTAGTGATCAACAAGAAGATAAAATAATAACTGGGGATGAACTTAATAGATTAACTCAAGTTCAAGGTATAGATGCTGTTATAACTGGGCACTCCCACAGAACAGTTGCTGGAAGTATGAATGGAAAACCAATTGTTCAAGCCTATCAATATGGAAGAGCTTTAGGAAATCTCCAAATAATTTTCGAAGATGGAAAAATTCTTGAGATAATTCCAAATGTAAACATGGTGTCTAACAATAAATCTGATATAATCCCTGATGAAGAGACAGCTAAATTACTAGCTAAACAAAGTAAAGATATGGCAGAGATTTTAGATATAAAATTGGGAAGTTTGGCAAATGATTTAAATCATGATAGAAAAGGATCTTTAACTGAATTGGGTTACTGGGCAAGTGATGTTATGAGAAAGTATGCAAAAACACAGATTGGTTTAACAAATGGTGGTGGATTAAGAAGAACTCTTTATAAGGGTGATATTACAATGGGTGACATGTATGAGATTATGCCATTTGACAACCAAGTAGTTATTGTAAAAGTTACAGGAGCTCATTTAAAGCAACTTATTGATCATGGAATAGGAGCTGATTATATGACTGATGGGCAATTTGCTGGTCTGAAAGTAGTTTATGATCCCAATAATGAATATGAACAAAGAGTTATAAGCATATCTTTAGAAAATGGAGCTCCAATAATTGACAATGAAATTTACACAATAGCAACAAATGATTTTATTGTAGATGGTGGAGATAGATATGACTTTAAAAATGCTATAGAAATAAATGACCTATTTATTCCTATTAGAGATATTTTAGTTGAAAATATTAAAGCAAATAATGGTATATCTATACCTAATATAGATAAAATTCTTATAACTACAAAAGAGAAAGGTAGCCCAACAGTAGCTCAACAAAACATCTATAAAATTAAAAATCCTTATATTCTTCAAATTGGAAAAAAGATTTTTAACTATACAATATAGGGAATATTAGATGAGACGAATACTACTAATTTTAATTTTACTTAGTGTAACTATTTTAGCAGATGAAAATAATCTAAAAAATTTAAAAAAATTTTATAAAGAGGAGATTTTGAATAGAGAATATACAGTTGTTAAAGGGAAAGTAATTGATATCCCTTATGATGATACTAATGAAATTCGAAATATCTCTATTGAAAGTGATATTAGATATCAGCACATAAAAGTAAACTTATTAACTGGAACTTTTAAAGGTGAAACTTATACTTTAAGAAATACTATTGATCAAATAAATCCTTACAAATTAATTTTAAAAAAAGGTGAAAATATTCTATTGTATCAATATGAAAAAAATCATAATTTAACAGGTCTTAAAATTTTTGAGCGATCCAAAGAGAATACTCTATATTTTTTAATAGGTATCTTTATGACTCTAATGATTCTAGTCGGTGGAAAGAAAGGGTTTAAATCCTTTTTAACTCTTTTTTTTACATTAATTATAGTTATATTTTATTTGGTTCCAATGCTTCTTAAAGGATTTGCTCCTATACCTATTACAATTATTTCTACGACATTTATTACAATTTTAACTCTATTTATAGTAAATGGTATAAATAGAAAGTCTTTTGCTGGAATTGTAGGCACAATTTTAGGTACTTTAATCGCTGGAATTCTAGCAATGCTTGCGAGCAATTATAGCAATCTTGTAGGTATGGGTTCTGAGGATATGCAAGCATTAGTCTATGGTTCAAATGGGTCTTTTTTAAACTATAGAGGCATACTGTTTTCAGGGGTAATTATAGGTGCTTTAGGCGCTGTTATGGATGTGGCAATATCCATAGCTTCATCTATGTGGGAGATAGAAACTATATATCCTGAAATTACAACTAAGCAACTTATAAAATCTGGAATGAATATTGGAAAAGATATAATGGGAGTTATGTCAAATACTTTAATACTAGCTTATGTTGGAAGTTCTTTATCATTAATAATGGTATTTTTCTCTTTTAAATTGAGCTTTCTTGAAATAGTTAATCTAGATATTGTAGCCACTGAAATAATAAGAAGTATAGCTGGAAGTATAGGTTTAGTGTTATCTATTCCTATTACAGTTTTAGTTACAGCTATGTTGAGACCAAAAAATATTAATAGCTAAAACCATGAAGTAGACTCTTTTTTAGAGTTTACTCTCATGGTTTTTTTGTTTTTTAAAAATATTATTCTTTTCTGATAGTGTTTGAATTTTGCCAAATTCAGTGATACACTGTATTAAAGAAGAAATAATTTAGGAGGGGCTTTTATGAGAGTACTTCACACTTCTGATTGGCATTTAGGCAAAAAGCTTGAAGGACAATCAAGAATATTAGAACAAAAACTATTTATTAATGCTCTAGAGTCAGTTATAAAAGAGGAAAAAATTGATTTAATTCTTTTAGCTGGAGACATATATGACACTTATAATCCATCAGCTGAGGCCGAGAAACTATTTTTTGATAGTATAAAACAATTATCTTTAAATGGGGAAGTAGGAATTATAATAATTCCCGGTAATCATGATAATCCTCAAAGATTAACTGCTGTATCTCATTTAGCTAAAGATTATGGAGTTATAATCTATGATAGTGCATTCCAAGAAATCACTATAGGAAAATACGGTACTCTAAATATTTATAATTCTGTTCCAGGTGGAATTTTCATAGAAAAAAATAATAAAAAAATATATATATATAATCTTCCTTTTCCAAGTGAAGCTACTTTAAATGAAACTTTTGATGATATCAAGTTCAATACTAGAATCAAAGAGATTTTAGAAGAGGGGGTCAGTTACAATAATGAAAATATACCTAGTGTAGTAATGACTCATATCTATGTAGCTGGAGCTATGGGTGAGGGAGAAGTTGCTTTAGAACTTGGTGGGTCACGTGCAATTGCTACTAGTGATTTACCAGATGTCGATTACATAGCTTTAGGACATGTTCATAAACCAATGTGCTTTGCAAATAAAAAAGCTTATTACTGTGGTTCTCCTATCGAGTATAGAGTAACTGAAAATAGATTTGATAAAAAGATTTTTGTAGTTGATATTTTAAAAGATTCAACTACTGTAAAGGAGATACCTTTAGAAAATTATAAACCTATAAGAGAATATAGCGTAATTGGAGCAGAGGAGGCTATTAATAAATCTCTAGAACTTATTGATAAAAACGAGTGGATTTATTTAAATGTGGAGTTGGAAGAACCTCTTACAAATTCTGTTATTAGAAAAATTAAATCTAATAAAAATATTTTAGAAATAGTTCCAATTATAAAAGTAAAATCAAAAGAAATTGAAGTTACAAATTATAACGAACAAACTCTCGAAGAGGCTTTTATTGAGTTTTATAAAGAAGAAACAATGGGATTACCTCCAAATGATAACATAACGAAACTTTTCTTAGAAATTTTAGAGGAGGGAGAAAGCAATGAGACCAATTAGATTAGAAATAACTGGATTACAAAGCTTTTCTAAAAAGCAGATAGTTGACTTTGATGCTCTAACAACTCTTGGACTTTTCGGTATTTTTGGTGAAACAGGAAGTGGAAAATCTACAATACTAGATGCCATGATTTTTGCAATATTTGATGAAATACCAAGAACTATGGGTAGTAAAGGAAAAAATATAAGACCATGTTTAAATCAAGATAGTGATATTTTAGAGGTTTATTTTAAATTTGCACTTGGAAAGGATATCTTTGAAATAACTAGATGTTATAAGAAAAAGTTTTCTAGAAAAGGTGAGGAGAAATTTGAACAAAGCAATCCTATTTTAATTTTAAATGGAGATGTTATAGCTGATACTGTTAAAAATGTAGAAGGCAAAATAAATGAATTCTTCGGTATAAGTGTAAATGATTTTACAAGATCAGTTGTTTTACCTCAAGGTAAGTTCAGTGAGTTTTTAAAATTAAAAGGTGCTGATAAGATGACTATGTTAGAAAATATCTTCGATTTAGAACGATATGGAACTAAAATGTCTGAAAAAATAAAAGTTAGAAATAATAAATTAAAAGAAGAGATTACCTCTTTAGAAAACCAAATTAAAGGAAAAGGAGATTGTTCATTAGAAACAATAAATAATCTTAAAACCACTTTAGCAACTAAAGAGGAAGAGTACAATAATCTTTTATCGAGTAAAAAAGAGCTATCTCAGGAATATAGTGAATTAAAAGAACTAAAAATTTTATTTGAAAAACTAGAGTCATATACATATGAACTTCAAAGATTAGATTTAGACAAAGAAGATATTAATCTATGTAAAAATATTTTAACTAAGCATGAAGTTGCACAATCCTTCAAAAGCATTATTGATGAAATAACAAATCTTAAAGAAAGTATTTTTAACAATCAGAATAATCTCTTAAAATCAAAAAGTACTTTAGAGAATCTAAACTCAGCCCTTGAAAATCTTAAAGAACAAGAGAGAGAAAAGCAGATTGAATTAGATAAATTAATACTAGAACTAAATAATTTAAAAGTAGATTATACTGAACTTGATAATTTACGTAAAGGAGATCAATATATTAGATCATTAAAGTTTAAAGAAAAGCTTTTAGAAGAAACTTTAATAGATTCTAATTCAATCTCTTCTAACTTAAAATCTTTATATGAAAAATTGAAAGTTGATAATCTATCTTTAGAAAGTGAAAATAATAATCTTCAAAACCTTGAAAAAATAGATAAGGATAAATTGATTTCTCTTGAAGATGAAATAAAGAAATTAAATGCTGATATTAAGCTATTAGAAGAAAAACTAAAGGAAAAAAATAAATTAGAAGTTGAAATTAAAGAGGACAATTCTTTAAAAATTTCGATTACAGCAGAGTTGGAAAATTGTTTAATACAAATTAAAAATATTAACCAGCAACATTTAGAAAGTAAAGCTTTCGAAATATCTAAAAATCTCATTCATGGAGAGTCTTGTCCAGTTTGTGGATCAAAAGACCATCCAAATCCAGCTAAAGAAATTCAAAATATAGATACATCTATTTTAGATGAATTATCTAAAAATAAAGAAAGATTAGAAAAATCTATATTAGAGATAGATACAAAGCTTAATTATCGTTTGGAAAAGTTATCTGAATTGAATAGGTTAGATAATATAGATATTCTAAAAAGTGCATTAAAAATTAAAGAAAACAATATAAATGATTTAAAGGTTAAAGAAAAAGAGATTTTAGAAAATGAAAAAGAATTAAATAATAAAATTTCCACTTTGAAATCAAATATAAAAAATTCTTCATCTAATATAACTCAAAAAGAGAATGACTTAAATAAACTCAAAGAAAAATTAACTTTATATGAAAAAGAAATTTTAGAGGAGAGAGAAAATATATCTCTTCTTAAACTTGAAAGTGATTCTTTAGATTTCATTAGTAGCAGAAAAACTTTACTAGAAAATATGGATAAAGAGTATCGTGAGGTATTTAATAAAAAAGAAAATTTAGATATATCTCTTAGAGGAGTGAGAGATAATATTTTTAAAGATTTTAATGCGATTCAAACTCTTTCTCTTGAAGTAATTAGTTTAGAAGAAAAGAATAATCATTTAAAAGATAGTTATAATGATAAAAAAGAGTGGTTAAAAATAGAAGCTACTAAAAATGGATTTTTATCTATTGAAGATATCTTAAACCACATTTTAGAAAATAGCAAAATAAATATATTAAAAGATAAAATATCATCATATGAAATAGATAGTATAAGATATCAAAGTTTAAAAGATGAGGTAATGAAATCTATTGATAATAGAGTTTTTAATAAAGATAGATGGAGTGAGTTGGAAGAAAAACTTGAAGGTCTAACAATTAAAGAGAATAATCTTTTTAAAGAGATTACAGAACATAGAGGTGATTTAAATAGGCTCGAACAACTAGCCTTAGAATCTAAAGAGCTTTTAGAAAAAATAGATAAACTTATTTTAAAACAAGATGATATCATCACTCTTCAGAAAAAATTTGAAGGAAGAAAATTTGTAAAATTTCTAGCTAGAAAAAAATTAGATTATATAGCTTATGAAGCATCTAAAAGATTACAAAAAATTACAAGAGGTAGATATATTTTAACAGTTGATAATAACTGTGATTTTAATATTGTAGATGCTTTTAATAGTAACTTTACTAGAGAGTGTTCAACACTTTCAGGAGGTGAAACTTTTATCGTGTCTCTTGTACTAGCTTTAGCCTTATCTAGCCAACTACAGTTAAAAGGAAAAATACAACTTGAGTTTTTCTTTTTAGATGAAGGATTTGGAACTTTAGATGCTACTCTTCTTGATAGAGTTATTGAAATTCTAGAAGAGATCAGATGGAAAGATGCAATGAAAATAGGAATTATAAGTCACGTTGAAGATTTAAAAATTAGAATTCCAAGAAGATTAGAAGTTACTCCAGCAGTTCCTGGAGAATCAGGTAGTATAATAAAATTAATATAAAAATGAATGCGAGGTTTTAATGAGAACAATTGGAGTATTTGATTCTGGAGTAGGGGGAGTTTCAGTATTAAAAGAGGTTATAAAAGAGTTTCCCTATGATAATATCATCTATTTTGGAGATAGTCTACATGCTCCTTATGGGGATAGAGAGATTGAAGAGATTCGTGCGCTCTGTCTAAAGGTCTCAGACTTCTTAGTTTATGAACAAAAAGTTGATGCTATAGTTATAGCTTGTAATACAGCTACTGGAGCAGCCATGCACATAATGAAAGAAAGATACCACATTCCAGTTGTTGGAGTGGTAAATAATGGTGTTAAAGAAGGAATAAGAGTAACTAAAAATAAAAACATTGGAGTTATTGCTACTCCTGCTACAATTAAAATGGATATCTATTTAAAAGAGTTCAATAGAATTGATAAAAATTTAAATATTTATCAAGTTAAATGTCCACTTTTTGTTGGAATGATTGAAAGAGGATGGATTGACAATGAAGAGAGTAATCAGTTAATTAAAGATTATTTAAGTAATCTACCTCAAAATGTTGATACTCTTATTTTAGGATGCACCCATTATCCATTAATTGAAAAATATATAAAAAGACATTTTATTGGAAGTATTGTAGACCCTGCCAAAGAGACTGCAAAGTCTTTAAAAACAATTATAGGTGAAGGGGGATCTTCTGAAAAAACATCTATAAAATTTTTTGTTAGTGGTGATTGCCAAAAATTCAAAGAAGTTGCTCAAGAGTTTTTAGGAACAAATATCGATAAGGTCGAAAAAATTATCTTATAGGAGAGTATTTTATGAAAAGGATTCGTTTGTTTTTATTTCTTATTTTTACAATGAGTGTTGCTCTTTTTTCAGCAACAATTAATATAGTACAAGAAGGAGATCCTAGAACATTTGATCCTCATTTTGGAAACGATGGATTTTCTTTAAGAATAAATCGTTTATTATATTCTAGACTTTTAGAAAAAAATTCAAATATGGAAACTGTTTTAGGAGTAGCTAAAAGCTATAAATTTATAGATAATAAAACTATTGACTTTACTTTAAAAGATAATGTTTTTTTTCAAAATGGAGAGAACTTAACTTCTGAAGATGTTAAGTTCTCTTTTGAAAGAATGAAAAAATCTCCTAGAATTGCAGGAATATTACCTCCTATCAAAGAGATTATTATAAAGGATAAATATAATTTTCAAATGATTTTAGAAAAACCATTTTCAGCGATTATAGATCAACTTACTCATCCTGCGCTAAGCATTGTGAGCAAAAATTATCTAACAAAAAATCCAGATATTTTAGTGGAACAACCTATGGGAAGCGGTAAATATATTTTAGAAAGTTGGTCTCCAGGAGAGGGATTAGTACTTGAAAGATTTGAAAACTATTTTGATACTAAGCCAACTTACGAAAAAATAAATATAAAAACAATACCTTTAGCAACAAATAGAACTATAGCCCTTGAAACAGGAGAAGCTGATATAGCTTTTTCTCTACCACCTCAAGATGAAAAAACTATTAATAATAATGGGAATTTAAAATTTATATCTAAGCCATCATACTCATATACATATATGGGGCTAAATTTACAAAAAGATACTTTTAAAGATTCTAATATAAGAAGAGGGTTAAATTTAGCTATTGATAAAGAAGCTATCTTGGAAGTAGTTTTAAATGGAGAGGGAAAAATTGCTAACTCTCCAGTTGCTGAAGGAGTAAAAGGTCACAATCCAAATCTAAAAAATTTAGGATATGATAAAAATGAAGCTTCAAAACTTCTAGCACCTTTAAAAGATAAGATTCTTACTTTAGCTACAATGAGTAATAATATAGATATTCAAACTGCTGAAATTATTGCTGGATATTTAAATGATATTGGTGTTAATGTTCAAATAACTGTTTTAGAACCTAGTATTTATTGGGTTAAAACTAATAGTGGAGAATTTGATATGTTTATAGGATCTTGGGGAAGTGTTACAGGAGATTCTGACTATGCTCTTTATCCAACTCATCACTCAAGTGCTTTTGGTGCTCCAGGAAATCGTACATTTTTTAGTGATGAAAAAGTTGATAAACTTTTAGAAGAGGCTAGAAGTACTTTAGATAAAAATAAAAGAGAAATAATCTATCAGCAAGTTCAAGAGATTATTGTAAATAATAATAGTGAAGTTATGCTATTTTACAGAGACTTAAATGGTGCACTTAATAAAAAAGTACAAGACTTTGAAATGTATCCAATCCCAATACATGATTATTCTTTAGGAACTATTCATTAGAATGATGATTCAAATTAAAGGAAAGCATTTGACTTTATGGTATCTATGAGGTAATACATATGGTAATTAAGATAATAGAAGGGGTTGATACCATGATTATAGCTTATGAAAAATTAACTAACTCTTACAGAAATATTGTTAAAGAAAATCTATTCCATATTGGAGAGGGACTTATTCTAGATAGAGAGAATAATGTTTTACATAGATTTGAAAATATTAATGATATTACCTTAGATACTTTAAAAACACTTAATAAGCTTAAAGAGGAGATTGTTATAGTATATCCTTGCAATTTAAGAGATAGAAAAACGACTCTTGATGTCTGTGTAGAATCTTATGTAATTAGACATTATAACTTAGAAACTATATTTGATGCGATTCATGGCTGCCAGTGCACAAAGAGAAATATCAAACTTTTATGGAATGTGGACTTAAGACATTGTAATGTTTTCTTTTAAAAAATACAGTTAGATTACATTTTAATCCACAAAAAATCTTTTTTTACACAATTTAACATAGTGTGATTTAAATCACACTATGTTTTTTTATTTTTAATATAAAATGCTAGTATATCATTTAATTGAGGAGGAATATATGTTTTTTGAGGCAATTGAAAAAGTTGCAAATGCAGGGGTTAGCAAATCTAATTTTTTAAAAAATAGTTTTGGAAAATACTTTGTTTTATCAACTTTTGCTGGATTTTTTGTTGGATTAGGAATTTTATTAATTTTCTCTATTGGTGGATTAGCAGCACCAGTTATTGGACCTTTAGGTGCTAGAACACTTATGGGAGCTTGCTTTGGAGTAGCACTGAGTTTAGTTATTATGTGTGGTAGTGAACTTTTTACTGGAAATAACTTTGTTATGACAATATCTACACTATCTAAAAAAACAACTTGGGCTGATACTATTAAACTTTGGGTTGTATGTTATTTTGGAAATTTAGCTGGATCTATTTTATGTGGATATTTATTCTCTCTAACAAATTTAACTGTTCACTTTGTTCCTGGAGCTGAAAGTGTTGGTAAATTTATGGGAACTATAGCTACACTAAAGGCTACAGCACCTTTCTGGGATCTATTTTATAGAGGAATACTTTGTAATATACTTGTTTGTTTAGCTGTTTGGTGTTCTATAAAAATGACATCTGAATCAGGTAAATTAATTATGATTTGGTGGTGTCTATTTGCTTTTATAACTGTTGGTTTAGAACACAGTATTGCAAACATGACTCTTTTCTCAGCATTAATGTTTAAAGAACCACAATTCTTTATGGGAATGATTGTTAACTTAATTCCAGTAACTTTAGGAAATATGCTTGGAGGAATTGGATTAGGAGCAGCATACTATTACGTATCTAAAAAAGATTAATTTCAAAAGATTAATAAAAGGTATCTATTTTGTCAAAAATAAAATAGGTACCTTTTTTATTTTTAATGATATAATATAATAATATTGTAATAAATAAAATCCCAGGAGGATATATGAATAAATTAACAGCAAAAGAAAATTTAATTCTAAAAAAATACTTTGGATATGATGAGTTTAGAAAGGGACAACATGATATCATTAAAAATATTTTACAAAGAAATGATACTCTAGCTATTATGCCAACAGGTGGTGGAAAATCTATATGTTTTCAAATACCAGCCTTAATTTTTGAAGGAGTTACTATTGTCATATCTCCTTTAATATCACTTATGAAAGATCAAGTTGATGCTTTAAATGAAAATGGTATCCCTTCTGTATTTATAAATAGTAGTCTTTCAAATTCACAGTGTGAGATTATTTATAATGCTCTTCTTTTTAATAAATACAAAATAATTTATATTGCACCTGAAAGATTAGAGAATTCTAGATTTTTATCAGTAATAAAAAATATTAATATATCTCAAATCGCTATTGACGAAGCCCATTGCATATCTCAGTGGGGACATGACTTTAGAGTTAGCTATAAAAACATTAAAAATTTTATCCAAGATATAAATAGTAATCCAGTAATATCAGCTTTTACAGCTACAGCTACTCCTGAAGTTACTGAAGATATTTTAGAAAGTTTAAATATTGAAGCAACTATATTTAAAAATGGATTTAAAAGAGATAATTTAAAGTTTTCTGTTTTCAAAAATGTAGATAACCTTAAATTTATAAAAAAATTTATTGAAGAACACCCTGAGGAAAGTGGAATAATATATACTTCTACAAGAAAAGAGTGTGAACAAATTTATGAATTTCTTTCTAAAGAAAAGAATGTTGCTAAATATCACGCTGGTCTTTCTGATAATGAGAGAATGAGTAATCAAGAGGATTTTCTTTTAGATAGATGTAAAATAATTGTTGCAACCAATGCTTTTGGAATGGGTATTGATAAATCCAATGTAAGATGGGTTATTCATAATAATCTACCAAAAGATATTGAAAGTTATTATCAAGAAGCTGGTAGAGCCGGTAGAGATGGTCTTATTTCAAGTTGTATTCTACTTTATAATCCTAAAGATATTATTATTCAAAAATTATTCATTGAAAATGAAAATTTATCTCCAGAAATAGCTAAAGTTAGATACAGTAAACTTTCTGCTATGGAAAATTATACTAGAACTAACGGCTGTCTTATTGAATACATTGTAAATTATTTTGAAAATAAACCTTTGGCTGAGAACTGTGGAATGTGTGGAAATTGTGAAAATAAAGGTGAACTTATTGATATAACTATTGAAGCTCAAAAAATCATTTCATGTGTTGGAAGATTGAATAATAAATATGGCGCAAAGCTAATTTTAGATATTTTAAAAGGTTCTAACAACGCAAGAATTAGAGAAAATCGTTTAAATGAACAGTCTACATATGGGTGCTTAAAAGACAAATCCTCTAACTATATTAAAACAGTTATGGATTACCTTATAGGAAGTGATTTTATTGAAAGTACTGAGGGTAAATACCCACTTTTAAAATTAAAAGAGAGTGCTTATACTTTTATAAAATCTAAAGAAACTTTATCTATGAAAGTTTTAAGTAATGATAATGATTCTGTTATGAAAAAAGAAAAATTCAACGATAAAAAAACTTCTTTACCTCTTATTCCTGGTGGAGAACAGCTATTTAATCTTCTATCAGAATATAGAAGTAAAACTGCTCATGATAATCATGTTCCATCTTATATAATTTTTTCTGATAAAACTATTATTGATATTTGTAATTATAAACCTAAAGAAAAAGATGAACTTCTAAAAATAAATGGAATTGGTGAAGCTAAATTTGAAAAATACGGTAACGATATCCTTTCTATTGTAAATAACTATATAAAAAAATAATTTTTCAAACAATATATAAAGAGATAACTCCATTACATAATAAAGTTATCTCTTTTATTAATTTTATTTAAAAATCATTATCTGACTACTACTTCCAATTCTATATGGAATCATCCAAGTTCCCAATCCTGAACTTACATATGTATGTGTCTCTCCTATTTTTCTGTACCCACCAGAGTTTTCATACATATAATCTACTACTAAATTAAAAGGAAATAGTTGCCCTTTATGTGTATGACCTGACAAATATAAATCTACTTTTTCATTTCCTAACTCTTTTAAAGATTGAGGATTATGATCAATAACTATAACAGAACTTTTTTTATCGATATTTTTTAAAAGTTCATCTAACGATTTTCTCTTTTTATTATATCTATCATCTCTTCCTACAATTGTTATTCCTTCAATCTCTACTATTTCATCTCTTAAAATATTTATTCCAAGATTTTTTATATATTCAATATTTCCATCTATTCCACCATAGTATTCATGATTTCCTAAAACTAAATAAATTCCATGTTTAAAGTTCGTTTCATCAATTATACTTTTAATATCATCTGTTACACTCTTATATGAATTATCTAAAAAATCTCCACCTATAAGAACTAATTCAACATCCTCATTTTTCATTTTTTCAAAAGCTGTTTTTAATTTACTCCCATCAAATTTCCCATTTAAATGAACATCACTTATAAAAGCAAATTTTAAGTTTTTTTCATTTTTAATTATCTCTTTTGGTGTTTCATAATTTTCTACAGCAATATTTTTAAAGTTTTTATATCCTAAAATTGACAGAATACCTAAACTAAAAATCATAAAAACATGAAAACTCGTCTTTCTGTAACTAACCTCTTTTAATATATCAATTGAAAACATCTTAAAAACAAGGGCAATTGATAAAAGAATTAAAGCTCCAAATATTATATAGTTAAGATAAAATAGATAGTGTCCTAAAAAAATTTCTAAAGATACACTCCTTTTATTTCGATAAAAATAAAAAAGAACAAAAGGTAAAAAAGTAAAAATTGGTATAAAAAGAAAATACCATAAGCTTCCATATATTTTATAAAAAATATACGCTACTCCTAATATAGGAAGTATTAATAATAGCAATCTTTGTAAAATCCAAATCATCGTTCCTCCATTTTAGTGAGCTAATTTTTAAACTGTAAAATATTATATCACTTAGAGTAAACTCTAAGTCAATAAAAAAACTGTAGATTGATTTTACTCCTTCTACAGTTTTATTCAGTTTAATTATTTACCAATATCATTTTCAGCACCAGAGTAGATAATTCCGTTCCAGTTAACCATATTTCTTTCAATTGCTACCTCTTCTAAGTTAACACCTTCTAATGCAAACTTTTTAAACTCATTGAATCCTGTTCTATCAACAATATATCCGATGTGTTCTTTTGGAAGTGCTCTGTTAATATATGTATCTACATATCTATATGTATTTTTAATAATTTTTATTATGCTCTCTTCATCAGCCCATAAAATCCAATCTTCAGCAAGTCTTGGATTTTTCTTTCCTGTTCTACCCATAATGGCAAGTCTATAATACTTTTTCTCATCTCTAACCCAAGATGATGTTGGACAGTTTAAAACACACTCTCCACACCCTATACATTTACTATGTTCTCTTATAACCGTATAGTTTTCTGCTCTTAAAGCACCTGTTGATAATCCTTTACATTTTTTTACACATGCTCCGCATGAAACACATCTCTCTTTTTCGTATAAAGGCATAGTCATTCCAATAATACCAAAGTCATGCATTCTTGCTTTGATACAATCATTGGGACATCCTGTTAAAGCAATTTTAAAATGGAAGTCATTAGGGAAAACTTCTTTCTCTATTTTTTTAGCAAAGTTTGTCGTATTATATTGAGCTTTAGGACAAACACTATTTCCAATACAAGCTGTTATATTTCTTGTTCCAGCTGCTGGATATCCATTTCCCTCTCCATTTGGTTGATTAATATCAAAACCATCAATTAAAACTTGAATCTCTTTATTTACTTCATCAATTTTTGTAATATCAATACCTTTAATTTCAAATCCTTGACGAGTTGTTATATGAACTTTTCCGTTTCCATATTTTAAAGCTATTTCAGAAACTTTTAAAAGTAGTTCTGCCGTTATCTCTCCACCAGGAACTCTAACTCTTAAAGCTGTTTTTTTTCTATCTTTTGTTATTCTATACGCATTTTTTGTAAAACTTTTTCTACTTAACTCTAAAGCCATGGTCTCCTCCTAATCTAAAAGCGTTTTAGCTTTTACATAATTAAATATAGGTCCTTCTAAACAAACATATGTTTCATCAATTTTACAATGTCCACACTTTCCTACAGCACAAGACATATTTCTTTCAAAAGAAACCCAAATTTTGTCCTCTGGAATTCCTAACTTTAAAAACTCTAATGCAGAGTATTTCATCATCATAGGAGGCCCTACTATAACAACTTCTAAATTATCAAAATTTTCATACATTTTTAGATGAGGAATATACTCAGTTACAAGTCCTACACATTCTCCATCAATTCCACAACCTTTATCTACAGTTAAAATCATTGGAGCTTTTTTTCTCCACTCATCTATCTCTTTTTTAAATAGAATAGATTCTTGATCTTTAAATCCAAAAATTAGCTCAATATTTGTATTCTCATCATCTATAAAATGCTTTATTAATGGTCTTACGGGAGCAGTTCCACTTCCACCAGCAACTACAATAACTCTTTTTCCAGAGTATGTATCCATAGGGAAACAATTTCCATAAGCTCCTCTTAAAAATATTGAATCTCCTGGTTGAAGATTGAATATTGCATCAGTAACTTTTCCAACTTTTCTTATTAGAAACTCAATCCATTCCTCATCGTGATTATAATTAGCAACAGATATCGGTGCTTCTCCTACCATAGGAATAGATAGTTGTATAAATTGTCCTGGAGCTGGTTTTATAGTTGTTTTAACTTTAAATAACCACTCAATTGGACTCTCTTGAACTATTGATAAAATTTCTCCTCTTTCAGGCATATATATATTACTCATTATTATCACCTAACTTTTTAGATAGTTTATTTATACAGTTTATATAAGAGATATACTCTGGACAAGCATCGTCACATCTTCCACATCCAATACACATATGTGTTCCAAATCTTTTTTTATAATCAGAGATTTTATGCATAACTTTAAATCTCATTCTGTCTCCAGATTTTTGTCTAAACTCATGTCCACCAGCCATAGTTGAAAACCCATCTACGTGGCAAGAAGCCCAAACTCTTCTTCTCTCTCCAGTTTTAGAGTTATCTCTATTAAAAATATCCTGAGTTGTAAAGCAAGTGCAAGTAGGACAAACAAAATTACATCTTCCACACTTAATACATCTATCGTAATCTCTCCACATCTCATCATTTATAATATCTTCTAACTCTATATTTTCAGGAACTGTAACTTTTTCAACATTTTCTGTTACAAACTCCATTTGAAACTCTTCATCTTTTCCGTCATTAAAGAACTCGTTTAACTCTTCATCTTTTATATGAGTATAAACTGCACCATCTTTAAATGTAAGACCTAAGTTATAATTCTCTGTTGTATTTGTTCCCATTGAAGCGCAGAAACAGCTCTCCCATCCTTTTCCTGGGCAGCCAATAACTGCAAATTTAACCATTTTTTTTGCATCTGCATAATACTCATCTGCAAATTTGTTATTTAAATATATATTGTCTACTCTTTCAATAGCATGAAGATCGCAACTTCTTAATAAAACTAAAGCTTTTTTTGTTCTTCCTTCTGGCTTTTTAAACTCATTTTCATTAAAGTAAAATATTGTTTGTCTTATAGGTAGTAGAATCTCTTTAGCTGAATAGTAACTTTTATCTTTTAGATTGATTTCTTCTAATTTAGTTATCTTCTCATATTTAACTAAATCAGTATCAGAGAACGTTCCTTTAAAAGGAAGTGTAACTGGAGCATAGATATCATACTCTTTTGATAAATTTAATAATGCTGTATTAAATTCATCATTTGTTAATAATTTTTTCATCTCTTCACCTCTTATACAACTGTTTTTATACTAGTATCTCATTCTATTACTTTATATAGAAAAAAATGTGTGACTCTAGTCACACATTTCTATATTGACAAAAAATAAATTTTTTTAAGATCAATTTGTAATCTTATTATTTTTCTCCTCTGAAAAGTTCAGTGATTCCCTTAATAAATACTCTAACATATTTATCTCCAGCTTCTCTGTAATTTTTATGATCTGGTCTTCTGAAAATTGCACTTAATTCTGATTCAGACATGTTAATTCCACCAGTCTTAAATGCATCTATCATATCCTCACTTCTAAAAGCTAAAGCAATCTTTAATTTTCTTAGGATGTAGTTATTTATATTTTTATTATTTGGTACTTCCTCAGTTTTTTCTGGAGCATTTTTTTGCGGTCCTCTTTTATAAGTTATAAGTCCACTTAAAAATACATCTAAAGTTTTATTGTTACAAGTTTTAAAGTTTTCATCTTCTGGCTTACTTAAAAGAGCTGTTAACTCTTCTAAAGAGATATTCATTCCTCCTAATTTGAAAACTTCCATCATAGCTTTATCATTTATTCTTAAAGCATATCTAACTCTTCTTAGAACGTCATTATTTGTCATTTGTTCCTCCTAATTTTTTTTAATTTTACTCATAATTATACCACAAATATAGGAGTATTCCTATTTTTTATTTTAACGTCTATAAAAATCTCTGATTTCTTTTTTTAAAATAAAAATTTGTCCATTTTCAACTTTTACAAGGCCTAACTCTTTAAGTTTTTTTATACCTCTTGAAACTGTTTCCCTATTAGTTCCTAACATATCTGCCAAATAGGTGTTATTTACTTTTACTGTAAAACCATGAAATTCCTTGTGTTCATATCCAAAATCTTTTGCTAACTTCCATAATTTTGCAGCAATTCTTTTATCCATAGAGATAGTTGTTGTATTTTTTAATTGTCTATATAATCGTTTTGTTTTTTTTGAAAGAGATTTTATCATTAAGATAGCTAAATCTGGATACTTTAAAATTAATCTTTTAAGCTCTTTTATTGGAATAATCATCACTTTAACATCAGTAAAAGCATCACAACTAACACTTGTCTTTTGTGATTCATCATATACCATAGTATCATTTAAAAATGAATCTTTTCCCAGCAAATAGATTATTTTTCTTTTTCCATCTGAATTATCTTTATATACTGTAACATTTCCACTAATAATGAAATATATATTTTCACAAAATGAGTGCTCTAAAAAAAGAGTTTCTCCCTGCTTAAACTCTTGGCATTGAGAAACTCTTAATAAATTATCTAAGCACTCCTTTGTTAATGAACTACTTAAGTAATCTTGATTCATAATTAGTATTTATTTGGATCAGCAGTTCCAGTTGTCACTAATTCAACACCTGAACTTGTTCCTAATCTTGTTACACCTAAAGATATATACTTCTCTGCAGTTGCTAAATCTCTTACTCCTCCAGCAGCTTTTAATTCAGCTTTATCTCCAACAATCTCTTTCATCAACATTATATCTTCAAAAGTAGCTCCACCTGTTCCAAAACCTGTTGATGTTTTTACAAAGTCAGCCTTTGCATCTAAACATAACTGAGTCGCTATTTTTTTCTCATTATCAGTTAAATAACAATTCTCTATTATTACTTTTAATACATTTGTTCCAATAGCTTCCTTAATAGCAGCTATTTCATTTTTAACATACTCTGTCTCACCAGCTTTTAACATTCCAATATTGATAACCATATCAATTTCAGATGCTCCATCTTCTATACAAGTTTTTGCTTCAAAAACTTTTGACTTCGTTGACATAGCTCCTAAAGGGAATCCAATTACAGCACAAACTTTAACATCTGTTCCTGCAAGTTCTTTTGCTGCTAATTCAACATAACATCCATTTACACAAACTGAAAAGAATTTATGCTCTTTAGCTTCTGCACATAATTTTATAATATCCTTTGGTTCTGTTGTAGCTTTTAATACTGTGTGATCAATATATTTACTTAAATTCATTTTTCCTCCTAAAATATTCTTTGTATTTATTATAACCCAATATTAGATAAAATTTCTAGAATTACTTTATTTTTTTCCACTTTTTCATCCACTATTGTATAAGCACCTTCTAAAAATCTAATAGATGACTCTAAATTTTTATCATTGTGTTGAACAAAAGCTAAAACTTCTCCTGCTTCAACATAGTCTCCAACTTTTTTAGTTAATAGAACTCCAACAGAATGATCAATTATATCATCTTTAGTTGCTCTTCCAGCTCCTAAAACCATTGCAGCCTTTCCAATCTCTTCTGCTTCAATCTTAGAAATCCATCCTGATTTTTTAGATTTAAATTCATATTCTGATTTAAACTTTGGAAGTAATGTATAATCATCAACTAATTTTGGATTTCCTCCCGCTGCTTCTATGAAATCTTTTAAGTGTTGAATTGCAGCTCCATTTTTTATAACTTCTGCTACTTTTTCTTTACCTTCTTCCAAAGAATTTACATCCCCTTTAATTTGAAGAGCAGTTGCAACTATTGTTTCTACAAGCTCAGTAAAATCCTTTGGACCTCTTCCTTTTAAAGTTTCAATCGCTTCTATTATTTCATTGGCATTTCCAACAGCATATCCAAGTGGTTGATCCATATCTGTTAGTAAAGTTACCACTTTTCTATCAAAAGAATCTCCAATATCAATCATAGTTTTTGCTAACTCTTCGGCTGTTTTTAAGTTTTTCATAAATGCACCAGAACCAACTTTAACATCTAAAATGATTCCATCAGCATAAACTGCTAACTTTTTACTCATAATAGAACTTGCTATTAAAGGTATACTTGATACTGTTGCAGTTACATCTCTAAGAGAATATAATTTTTTATCTAAAGGAACTATTGTATCTGAATAACCCATAATACCTGTTCCAACTTTATTTACCATTTTTACCAATTCATCTCTTGTTTCTGGAAAAACAAAACCAGGAATAGCTTCAAATTTATCTATTGTTCCTCCAGTATGTCCAAGACCTCTTCCAGAAAGCTTTGCAGTTCCTATATTAAAAGCTGCAAATAATCCCGCTAAAGCGATAGTAGTTTTATCTCCTACTCCTCCTGTTGAATGTTTATCAATTAAAAACTTTTCTATTCCATCAAACTTTATAACTTCCCCACTATTCATCATAAGTTCTGTAAATACTTTTAATTCATCTTTTGTCATTCCATTAAAATAAACTGCCATTAGAAACGAAGACATTTGATAATCAGGAACTTTATTTTGTAAATACTCTCCTAATAAGAAGCTCATCTCTTCAGATGTTAACTCAATATTGTCTCTCTTTTTTTGAATAATATCTACCGCTCTCATACTCCACCTCGTTTTATTTTCATATTTTATATATTTTTCTAGCATTTTTTCTATTTTTATGATATATAAATTCTTATATAATAGATAGGACAATTGGCCCATTAAGGAGAATTTATGAAAAAAATAGAACAATATATAACCTCTTATAATTTAGACGATATTTTAATTAAAGAAGTTCATGAAAAATTACTAATAAAGCATTATAAAAAAGGAGAATACATTTTAGAAGCTCACAAAGGAACTAATAGTATTTATTTTATAGTAGAAGGAACTGTTGAAGTTTCCTGTATTCTTGATAATGGAAATCAAATATGCTTAAATATACTTAGACCTTTAGAAATTTTTGGGGATATTGAATATATTAACAAAGAGGAAGTTCTGTTTGATGTAGTAGCTAAAAGTGATGTTATTGTCATACTTTTACCTTTTCAATTAGCAAAAGACTATCTCGAAGACAATATTAACTTTTGGAGATTTTTAGCTATTGAAGGAAATAAAAAACTTTTAAATACAAATAGAGCTATATTTTATAAAAGTACTTTAAAAGCAAAAGATATTTTTATAAAATATCTTGAGGATAATGGTGGAGAAATAACTTTTAAATCTCTAGATGAACTTTCTGGTAGGCTTAATATAAGCTATCGAAACTTAACTAGAATAATTAAATTTTATATTAATAAGGGTACCATAGTTAAGGATAGAAATTTTATTAAAATTTTATAGGAGGTTTTTATTATGAAAAATTTTATTTATGATGTTCCAACGAGAGTTCTATTCGGAGAAGGACAAGTATCAAATGTAGGAAAAGAAGTAAAAAAACATGCAAGTAAAATTTTACTTCTTTATGGAAAAAATAGTATTAAAAAAAATGGATTATATGATGAAGTTATAAAATTTTTAACTAAAGAAAACATTGAAGTTATTGAACTTTCTGGAGTTGATCCTAACCCTAGAATTGAAACCGTTAGAGAGGGTGCTGATCTTTGTAGAAAACATAATTTAGAATTAATTTTAGCTGTTGGTGGTGGAAGTACTATCGATTGTGCAAAAGGAATAGCTGCTCAAACTAAATATCATGGAGATATTTGGAAAGATCTTTGTGTAGATAAAAAATTTGACCTATTAACTGAAGCATTACCTGTAGCTTCTATTTTAACTCTTGCTGCAACTGGAAGTGAAATGAATGGAAATAGTGTTTTATCTAATGTAAAAGAAAATTTAAAATTAGGATTTAATAGCTACATTTTAAGACCTGTATTTTCTATACTTGATCCAACATATACTTTTTCTGTTAATAAATACCAAACTGCTGCAGGCGCTGTTGATATAATGAGTCATATTTTTGAACAGTATTTTTCTCCAGATAAAAATGGATATTTACAAGCTCGTATGATGGAAGGACTTTTAAAAACAGTTATTCATTATGCTCCAATCGCTTATGATAATCCTACTAATTATGAAGCAAGAGCTAACATTATGTGGGCAAGCTCTTTATCTTTAAATGGTTTAACATCTGCTGGAAAAGAATCTACCGATTGGGCAACTCATCAAATAGAACATGAATTGAGCGCAAAGTATGATATTACTCACGGTGTTGGATTAGGAATCTTAACTCCTTATTGGATGGAGTATGTTCTTGATAAAGAAAATGTCCACAGATTTGTAGATTATGCAAATAATGTTTGGGGAATTTTTGGAGAAGATGATTTTGAAGTTGCTAAAAAAGTAATTACAAAAACAAGAGAATTTTTTGATTCTCTGGAGATTCCTTCTACTTTAACAGATATTGGAATTGATAGTTCAAGATTTGAAGAAATGGCAACTGGAGCAACAAGACTAGGACCAATAGGAACTATGAAAAAATTAAATTATAAAGATGTTTTAGAAATATTAACGATGTCTTTATAATATTATAATAGTCTGAGATTTATTCTCAGACTATTTATTTTTTCTTATTTTATTTGATTATAGGTTTTTTATTGGAGTTAAAAAATAAAAATATCAATACTATTCCTAAACATCCTCCCAAAGTATCTATAAAAACATCTTTTAAAGCTGGTCCTCTTCCAGGTACAAATCCTTGGTGAAATTCATCTGTACAAGCATATAAAAAAGTTAAGGTTATACTTATTATAGCTGATTTTTTATCTAAACTTTTAAAACTTAAAAAATAACTACTCCCTAATATTAAATATATTGTAAAGTGTGCTAATTTTCTAATATCTAAATTAAATATATCTAAAAATTCTTTTAAATATTGAAGTATAAAATTTGATTGTTTCAATGATTCTTCACCATTTTGATGTGAAAACCAAAAGATTAAAATCATTATTGCTATAGAAATAATTCTAAATAACTTTATTCGACTCATTAGTAGCTCCTTGCTTTTTATATTTCATTTTATAAAGCTCTATATCTGCTTTTTTATATAAATTATTTAAATTTTCCTCTTGCTCTCTTTCAGCTAAACCAACGCTAATATTAAATTTTAAATCACCTAATAAATTTTCTTTTAAAATGTCTTTTTCCACTCTTTTTAAAATTTTTTCTAGCTCTTTTAAATTTCCATCTATTATTACCGCTAACTCATCACCGCCGATTCTTATTACAAAATCATTACTTTTTCTTACGTTTCTTTTTAAAATTTCTGCAATTTTTTTTAAGACTAAATCACCAACATCATGTCCTTTATCATCATTTATCTTTTTAAATTTATCAATATCTAAAAGCATCATAGAAAAAATCTTCGTTTTTTTATCTTCTAAAAGTTTATTCATCTTCTCTTCATAAAAATTTCTATTATATATTCCTGTTAAAATATCCTTGTATACTTTCTCTTTTAAATCAAGTGTTTTCTTTTTAGAAGCTGTAATCTCTTTAACCATTCCTAAGATTCCATAACTATTATTTCCTAAATCTACTCTAGATTTGAATGTTTGATACCATCTTCCTTGAAAATTTTCTTCTTCATAAAAATTTCCATTATCTAAAGCTTTTCTATTGTTTGCCTCACATTTTTCTGCCATCTCTTTTGGAAAAAATTCACTCTCTTTTTTACCAATTATTTCTAAATATGATTTTCCAAGATAATTTGCATAAGCTTCATTAAAATATTCTATTCTTCCTTTTGAATCTAAATAAAATATAAAATCTTGAACTGTATCCAACATAGTAACTAACTTATACTCAGACCTTTCTATCGTTTCATGAAATTCCATTTGAATAAATTTTTTCTTATTTTTTTTAATTTCATAAGTTTTTATTTTATAATTTTCAATAGTATTAAAATTTTTTATTGAAAAATTAAAGTATTTTTTATCAATATTTTGCTCTTTTAAAATATTTTTCATTTTTTTGTTTAAATATATAGTCTTTAAATCATTATCTAAAACTAGTATTCCTATTGTCAGATTGTCTAATAATGTATCTTTAAACATCTTACACCTCTTAATTTTTATCTTTGCTCTATATTTTATCATATTTTATAAAATATAAAAATTCTTTATTTTTTTATTTCTATACTACAAGTAGAATTTCTTGTAAAACTGTGTTAAACTTAATACAGTTTAGATTAAATTTTTGGAGGCATTATGAAAAAGAAAATTATGGCTGCTTTAATAGCAATATCACTACTTTCTTTAAGTGGATGTAAGGAAGAAAAAGTTGAAGACAAAACAAAAATAATAATTCCTATTAAAGTAGGTTTTAACTCTATCGCTCCTGATACTGATGTTTCTGCAGCTACTAAAGAGGTTATTAGAAATATGAATACAGGATTAATTAAATTTGATCCCGACTCTAAAACTCTTGTTCCTGCTTTAGCTAAATCTTATGAAATAAAAAATAATGGAAGAACTTATATTTTTAAACTAAGAGATGATATTTTCTTCCATAATAATAAAAAAATTACTCCTGAAGATGTTAAATACTCTTTTGAAAGAGTTTCTGGAATTAATACAGGTAAAGTTATTGTTGGTGAATGGAATAAAAAATTAGAAAGTATCAATGTTTTAGATGAGAATACTATCGAAATAAATATAAAAGATAGTGAACATAGTAGTTCTGATATATATAACATTACCGATGTTTCTATTATTCCAAAAGGAATATCTGAAAATGAACTTGAAAAAAATCCTATTGGTGCAGGGCCTTATAAATTTGTTGAATATATTCCTGGGCAAAAAATTGTATTAGAAGCCTTTGAAAACTATTATTTAGGTGTGCCTGAAATAGAAGAAGTAGAATTCAAAATTTATAAAGAAGGGGCAAGTAGACTTCTTTCGTTTAAAAACGGTGAAATTGACTTTCTTCCTTTAAATTTAGAATCTTTAAAAGAAGTAACAAAAGATAAAAATATAGAGGTCATATCTTCTTTAGGAAATGATGTTAACATTTTATATTTAAATAACTCTTTTAAAGCTTTTCAAAATAAAAAAGTTAGACAAGCTATTTGGGAAGCTATTGACATGGATCGAATTATTGAAAATTTAGCTTTACCTAAAGCTGAAAAATTATATACACATATGTCTCCTTATTTAAAGGAATTTTATAAGAATAGTTTAGAAAAAAATTACCCTTATAATCCTGAAAAAGCTAAAGAACTTTTAAAAGAAGCTGGTTATTCCAATTTAAGTTTTACTTTAACAACTATTTCAGAAAATACTTTTGAAAATGACCTTGCTCTTTTTATTAAAGAGGATTTAGCCAAAATTGGTGTTAATGTAAGTATTAACCCAATTCCATGGGGACAATATCTTCCAGAAGTTTATAAAGCTCATAGATATGAAGCTGCACTTTTAAGAGTTGCTGGATATCCTGACCCTCAAAGAATTCTTCAAAGATACGAAACAAATTACTCTTCAAACATGGGGAATTATTCAAATCAAAAAGTTGATCTTCTTTTAAAAGAGGCTACTGAAACTTATGATACTAGTAGACGAATTGATATTTATAAAGAAATTCAAACCTTATTAAATGAGGATATTGCATCTATTTATTTAATGGATCAAGGAGTAGCTATAGCTCTTTCATCTAAATATACTGGATATAAAACATATCCTTTTGCTTTTATCGATGTTTCAACTATAAAATTAAAAAAGAATAGTAAGTAGGTGAAAATTTTGATATATTTAAAAAAAATTTTTTCAGCTATTACTACTATTTTTATAGTATCTTTAATTATTTTTTTACTTTTTGAATTTTTACCTGGTGACCCTGTTTTAATTAGATTAGGAATTGAAAGTGATCCTATATTAGAAGCTCGTTTAAGAGAGGAGCTCGGTCTAAACGCTCCTCTTTATATAAGATTTTTCAAATGGTGTTTCCAACTCCTAAAAGGAGACTTAGGAAATTCTTTTTCTTACTCTAGTTATACGGTTGTTGAATTAATAAAATCAAGATTTTTAACTACTTTTATAATTACAGTTTCTACTTTAATAGTTGTATTAATCACATCTATACCTTTAGGAACTATTTTAGCTAAAAATCATAAGCTTAAAACTTTTAAATTTTTAAAAGTTTTTTCTCAAATTGGTTTTTCAATACCCGCCTTTTGGACTGCTATAGTTTTAATGTATATTTTTTCATTAAAACTAAAACTTTTACCGACGTTAGGAAGTATTAATTGGGATAGATATCCTATTAAATCTATGAAATCACTTATTCTTCCAATACTTACTCTTAGTATAAGTAAAGTTCCTTTAGTAAGTCATTATTTGTGTAATAGTATGATTGAAGAAAGCTCAAAAGATTATGTTCGAGTTGCAAAGAGCAAGGGATTGAATCAAAATGAAATTTATAAAAATCATATATTTAGAAACTCCTTAATCAGTGTTGTTACTGTAATTGGAATGATTACTATTTATCTTATTACAGGAACTATTGTTATTGAAAATGTTTTTGCTCTACCTGGATTAGGAACTCTTTTAATGGAAGGAATCAATCGAAAAGATTATCCTCTTGTTCAAGGAATAGTTCTATATATAAGTTTTTCTGTTATTTTAATAAATTTTATTATAGATATCATTTATTCTATTATTGATCCAAGAATTAGAAAAGGAGGAGAAAAAAGATGAATGTATCTAAAAATACAAATCTAAAAGTTGGTTTATCTATCATTGGTGTTCTTTTCTTTTTTATGATTTTAAGTATATTTTGGACACCTTATAATCCTTATTTAATTGATGAATTAAATAGATTAAAACCACCATCTTTTACTCACATATTAGGAACTGATCAATTGGGAAGAGATATTTTGTCAAGAGTAATGATTGCTTCTCAAGGAGCTTTTTATGTTGGTTTTATTTCTGTTCTTATCGGTGGTATTATCGGAAGTTTTTTAGGTACTATCTCTGGCTATTTTTCAAATTGGATTGATGAAATTCTTTCAAAAATAGTTGATGCGTTTGTATCTATTCCATCTATTTTATTTTTATTAGTTTTTATTACTATATTTGGAAAAGATCTCAAAAATACTGCAATTTCAATTGGTATTTTAAATATCCCAACTTTTTTTAGAATTAGTAGAAGTAAAGTTATGGAAATTAAAAATCTACCATATATAACTTGGGCTAAAATAATTGGTGTTAAAGAAATTCAAATTATTTTTTCTCATATTTTTCCAAATATTCTTTCCACTATAATTGTTGTTGGTGCATTATCTTTCTCAACTGCAATTTTAACAGAAGCTAGCTTAAGCTATTTAGGAATGGGAGCTAATCCTCCTGAACCTACTTGGGGAGAGATTATTTATAGAGCACAAGAATATATTACAACAAATCCATTCTATGCTTTTGTTCCCGGAGTTTTAATAAGCTTAGTTGCTATTGGTTTTAATTTACTTGGTGAAGGTATCAAAGAGTATATAAAGAAATAGGAGTATATATAAATATGGTTATTTTAAATGTTAAAAATCTTTCTATAGAAGAAATTTCTAAAGTTAATAGAGTTGTTGTGGATGAAATCTCATTTTCTTTAAAAAAAAGTGAAGTCTTAGGAATCGTTGGTGAAAGTGGTAGTGGTAAAACTGTTACTGCTATGAGTCTTTTAAATCTATTGTCTGATGATTTAAAAATTTCAAAAGGCTCTATTTACTTTTTAAATAAAAATCTTTGCAATGTTTCAGAAAAAGAGTTAGAAGAAATTAGAGGTAATAGTTTTTCTATTGTATTTCAAAATCCAATTAGTTCATTAAATCCTTTAATGAAAGTTGGAAAACAAATTTCAGAGGTAATTAAAAAACATCAAAATTTAGATAAAAATCAAAGGCTTAATAGGACTTTTGAAGTTTTATCAGATGTAGGATTTAAAGATAACTTTATAGAAATATATCACAAATATCCCCATGAACTTAGTGGTGGACAAGGTCAAAGAATTGGTATTGCTATGGCTATCGCTAATAATCCAAAGATTATTATTGCTGATGAACCAACAACTGCCTTAGATAAAAATACTCAAGAACAAATTTTAAAACTTTTAAAAGATATTCAAAAAAAATACCAAACTTCTATTATTTTAATTTCTCATGATTTAGATATTATTAAAAATTTTACTGATAATGCTTTAATTATGTATTTTGGACAAATCGTAGAAAGTGGTAGTACACATGATATCTTTTTAAATCCACGCCATCACTATACCAAAGGGCTTTTAGATTCTCTTCCTGAAAACTTCAGAAAAGGAGAACCGATTAAAGTGATGAAAGGTGGAATTCCAAATATAAATGATAATATTGAAGGATGCTTTTTTTCTCCTAGATGTCCTGAAGTTACAGAAAATTGTAAAAAAAATAGAATTGACTACATTTTAGATGAAAAAAACAGTAAAGGAATTAGGTGCATAAATCCTATAAAGGAAAAAAAATTATGAAAAATAAAATAATTTTTAAAATAAAAAATTTAAATAAAAAGTTTAAAAACTCTATGATTTTGGATAATGTTAATTTTGACATTTTTGAAGGAGAAACACTTGGAATTGTAGGTCCCAGTGGATGTGGAAAAAGTACCTTTGGTAAAATTCTGCTTTTACTTTTATCCCCTAATTCTGGAGAGATTATATATAAAAATAAAAATATATTTGATTATAACAAGAATGAAATTTTAGAATTTCGTAAAGATGTTCAAATGGTTCTACAAGATCCATATCTTTCTCTAAATCCTAGAAAAAATATTAAGTGGCATTTAGAAGAACCACTAGCTGTATTAAATTACCCTAAAAATGAACGACTAAAAAAAATACTTTCTATGTTAGAATTAGTTGGTTTATCAAAAGATTATTTAGATAAATATCCTAACCAATTAAGTGGAGGACAGAAACAACGGGTTCTAATTTTAGCTGCCTTACTTATAAATCCTAAAATTATTGTTTTAGATGAATCTGTTTCCGCTTTAGACATCTCTGTTCAAGCTCAAATTCTAAATCTTTTAGTTGAGCTACAACAAAAATTAAATCTAACATATATTTTTATATCTCATGATTTAAATGTTGTAAAGTATATGTGTGATCGTATTATTTCTTTTGAAAATGGAAAAGTCATAGATATATAAAAAAAGGGTTTATGCAACCCTTTTTTTTATTGTTGATTTATAAATTTAACTGCATTTTCTCCTGCAATACGTCCAAATATAACTGCAGCACTATATGCAGCGCTACTATTTGTTACTTCTCCAGCAGCAAATACTCCTGGAACTACATTACCTTCTACATCTAAAACTTCAGTTTTTTCATTTGCTACTACTCCACCTCTAGTCATATGAACAGCTGATTCAACTTGAACACCATAGAATGGCCCTTCTGTTCTAAACTCTCTTTTAAATGGTTTCGCTCTAAATGGATCTTGCTCTTCCCCACGTATTGCTTTATTAAAGTGATCTCTTGTAGTTATCAATTTATCTGCTGGTACACCTAATTTTTGTGCTAACTCTTCTAAAGTATCAGCTTTTACATGATATCCCTTTGCTGTATGTTTTTGTAAACGATAGCTAGCTTCATATAAAGCTTGATCATATATATAAAAGGCTTTTCCTTCTGGTTGTGCTAATATTGTTTGAGCAGCTTTAAATCTATCATTTTTAGAGATATTCTCGTTTAAGAATCTTTCTCCATTTGCGTTTACTAACATGAAGCCATCTCCACCACCTGTTAGATCTCTAGTAGTTCTAACTATAAATGGGAATAAATTTAGTTCATCTAAATTGGCTAGTTGCATATTATTCTCTTCAAATACAGGAATAAAATCTCCTGTTGCTCCAAGTTGATTTGAAGTTTGTAACTTTTCAGTTCCTGGAGAGTACTTAGCTAGTAACTCTTTGTTTGCCGAAAATCCTCCTGTTGCCATTACAATAGCTTTTGCTTTTATATCATAAAAGTTATTTTCATTTTGAACTTTAACTCCTTTAATAGTTCCATCTTCTACTATTAAATCTGTCCCTTTTGTTCCCGTTCTTATATCTATACCTAAACTCTTAGCTTTTGCTTCCATTCCATCTTGTACTTCTTCTCCAGCATAAGCATCCTTTTCAGCCATATGCCCTCTTTTTCCGTAATAATGATTTAATTTTACTCCCATTCCTCTTAACCAAGAATCTAATTTTGAAGCTCCTTCTGCTTGAGCTCTAGTTCTTTCTGGAGTATCCATCCAGTTCGTATTATCAGCAATTAATTTCTCAACAGAATCTTCCACACCTGCTTTTTTTTCTGCTTCTGAATTAATAAGATCATAGAAATTCATATCATACTTTCCATTACCACTTAATATATCTAATTTTTCAATTAATATTATATTATTTAATCCAGCTTCTTTTGCAGATATTGCTGCTGCAAGACCTGCTGGTCCTCCACCAACTATAACTAAATCTGTAGATACTGGCTCTAAATATGCCACTGGTTGCTCTGGCCCTGCCGTTTTTACAGTTATTCTACCGAAATCTTTTCCACCCTCTTTTAATGCTGCGGCTACTGCTCTTTTAACTCCTAAAGATGTGTATGTTGCTCCTGATACACTATCAACTATTGGAGATTGAGCTTTCAAGATTCTATCTTTTAAAATTGGAAATGATCTTGACATTATGTGTGAAGTTTCATTATCTGAAACTAGTTCAAGATTTTCAATCTTATCTCCTTTTGTAATTACATTTACTTTAATCTCTCCAGAAAATCCATTTCCTTTACCTATAATAGATTTTTCCTTCTCACCGCAAGCCATTAACATTAAACTTGCTAAAAAAATTGCTAATTTACACCTGTTTACTTTCATTATTACCCCTTTTAATTTTCTTTGAACAAATATTCAAAGAAAATTTTAGCACATAATGACTTTTTTATCAATGTTTTTAACTATTTTTTTTAAAATATATATTCAAAACCACATCTAATTTTCATATATAGTCCAGATTCTGAAACACTTGAAAATTTTGTTTTTACTTCTTCAAAATTATATCCAGTTACTCCAATTTTCGCAAAAATTCGTAACTTCTCTGTTAAATCTTGACTATAGAGCAAGTATGGACCTATATTGAATTTAAAGGATTTATCTTGATCTGTGTTTCTATAATAATTATACGAATCAATTTCTGAATCCAATGAAAATGCGAAGTTTTCGTTTAAATCATATGTCCATCTAAAATTATTTTCGATTCTAAATAAATATGTTCCTTTATTATTTCCGTAATCTAAATATTCATTATAAATTGTGAAAAAATTCTGGAATCCATAACCTAAATTTATACTTCCTGTTAAATTTCCCTCTAAAGAATATCCGTCTCGAGAGTTTGTGTCAATAGATGAAAGAAAAAAATCAAATCCCCAATAAGATCCACCCAAACCAATATCTGAATTTGTTCGAACTCTATATCTGATTGAATATTTATTTTCCTTAAAATCTTCTCCAAAGTCTCCAGCTATATCACTTACATTATATTTAATGTATGGTCCTATATCTCTAGACCAACTTTTTCCAAAAGCTTCTTTTTCTTTTAATTTTTTATATAAAGAAAATGTATTTTCCCAACCATCTGTATTAGAGTTTTTATCATACTTTTTTTCAATATCGTAATCAAAAGTCCAATTTTCTCTTAATTTTGATGTTCCAGTTCCAATTTTCCATTTATAATATTCTTTTCCATCTTTATTTTCTAACTCTCCATAATTCTGATATAGGTTATTCTCTGATTCTTCTAAATAAAAATTTAGTATTTCCCGTCCAACACTAAAAGAACTTACATGAAGTAGTAGAAATGTACATATAACATTCTTAATATTCATCTCCCACATACACTCCCTTTCTATTAAAGCCTTCTCTATCTACTCCATTTTCATCATAACCATTTTTATCATAGCCCTCTTTATCATAATTAGTATCATATGAAGTAATTACTTCACTATTATTTTCTAAATCATCTTTTGGTTTTTTATTTCCAGCTTGATCATAGCCATTCTTATTATAGCCTTCTTGATTATAACCTTCATAATTATAACCGGCTTTATTATAATAATTATTAGTTTCTTTATTTAGACCATACCATGTCCACCCATTTTTATCGTACTCTGTCATTGTTTCTCTATTTATTCCTTGAAAATCAAAACCTTTTTTGTCATAGTCGGTTTTAGTTATTCTATTATATCCCGTATAATCAAATCCTCTTTCATCAACATTTTTTCCAGTATCACTGTTGATTCCACCAAAATCAAAATTAAAATAATCATATGGTGAATCTGTGTACACATTCCATCCCTCTTTTGTAAAACCTCTTGAATTTATTCCTTCTTGATTATAACCTTCATAATTATAACCAGCCTTATTATAATAACTCATTGTATTCCAGTTTCTTTTAGTTTTTTTATTAAATCCATCTTTTGTATGAGTATTTGTACATCCACTTAAAAATAGAAGTATAACTATAATCACTGGAAATAACAGTTTACGATTTAATATTTTCTCTAATTTTTCAATAAAAGGTGCTTCAATATTAAAGGTAAAATTCTGTTTATAAAAAGTAATATAATTTAATTCTTGCGCTATTTTATCTAGCATTATTTCTGATAAAATAAGAGATAAAAATGCTGCTATAAAAAAACCAAGTCCCGTATATTCTTTTCCCATTAATGATGTTAGTATTGAAAAAGAAGTGCTTAAAAAGAAAAATACCATTGAAACCAATAAAGCTTCTTTTCTAGAATCAAAATATAAAAATATCGTTATATACACAGATATAAAAACGGTACAATAGGCTCCAAAAATCATAACTCTAAATAAATCCAGTAGATATAAATCCATTCCATATTTCAAAAATATGATTTTAGATAAAAGAGCTACTGAAAAGGAAACAAAAAATTGCAACTCCATTATATAATAGATTTCCTCTTTTAATACATCAATCATTTTTTTCTTTTCAATATTTATATCAACTAAATTTCCATTTAATGTTAAAAGAGCGTAGTACTTCTTATAAATCGGGAAAAATTTAGTCTCCATAAATACTAAAAAATAAATCATCGTTGGAATTGTTAAAAAGAAAGCATAGAATACTGCTACTTCATATAAGGGTGAACTTAAAAATACTCCTCCTACTCTATATGAATCACCATATATCCAATTTACAAATATGTGTGACCACATTCCAAAATTAAAAAATATTCCAATAAAACTTAAAGATGTATATCGCTTAAATGCTCTTAAAAATTCAAATTCGCTTTCATCTGAATCTTCAAATATATATGTTAAATATGAAAATAGCATAAAAAATGTTATTCCTATCCCAATTGTATAAGATAATATAATCGAATAAGCTAAATTATTTTTAAAAAATTCATTATCTGAATATTTTAAAATATATCCACCTAATGCTATTGCTGTAATATTCCCTATTATATAAGCCAATATTGAGTAACTATAATTTTTTACTGCTGATATATAGTTCATACTTACCCAAATTCCAGATAAAAAACAAAATAAAGATGTAAGCGTAAATATATAAAACCAAGATAAATCTTGACCTTTAAAATATAAAATTCCTATAAAAAAGGCTATTATTAATATAAACTTTATTGTTCCTATATACGTTGCTTTTAATTTTTTTTGTTCATTTGAATATATACAATCTGATATAAACCTTGTTATAAGATATTGAACTGCTCCTGTTAAAAGTTGAGAAAAAATGAAAGAATATACTATTCCTGTCATAAAAAGATTTCTCTCTCCTCTTGATAAAATATGCTGTTTCCCAATAAACATAAGAATATTTAAAGTTATAACGGTTATTAACCATGGGCCTACTCCGATAAGAGCCGAATAGGCCATAGCCTTTATATCTTGAAAGGTATTATTATCGTCTGAAAATAGATTTTTTAATTCAAATCCTATTCCTGCCATATTACTACTCTCCTAACTCTTTATATAATCTTTTGTACGAATCTATAAACTGTTTCTTTGAATAGTATTTTTTTACTATCTCTTTTCCATTTTTACCCATCTCTTTTATTTTTTCTCTATTTTGAAAAAGTGAAACTATAGAATCCCCTAAATCTGAGTATGAAGTTGGTGGAACAATTATTCCAGCCTCACCCTCAGGCTTTTCTTTTAAAATTTCTCTACAATTCCCTACATCTGTAGCTATAAATGGTATTCCACAAGCTAATCCTTCTAAGATACTAAGAGGTTGTCCTTCTGAAATTGATGTAAGCATTAAAAAATCTAAAAATTTATAATATTCTTTTACATCTGCTCTACCAGTAAAAATAACATAATTTTTTAAATCCAAATTTTCAACCAATTCTAAACATTCATTATAATATTCTTCATTTTCTTCTGTTGGTCCTATTAAAAAAAGTTTTGTATTTCTAAGTTTAGGTAATGCCATTTTAAATCCTTTTAGCATCATTTTCACGTCTTTTATTGGTACAACTCTTAAAACTGAACCTATATTAAATCCTTCTCTTTTTTCTCTAATAACTTTTTCATAAGCCTCAATATCAATACCATTTGGAATCACTTCACATTTTTTAAAATTTGCCCCATTTTCAATTTGTAGTTTTCTATTATATTCAAATAAAGATATTATTTTATCACATCTATCATAAGTTAATCTCGATAAAAAATAAAAAAAATCTATCCAAATTTTTTTAAAATCTTTCTCTATCCATTTAGCTCCAATAACTTCCTCTTCTCTTTCACGAGGATAAATTCCGTGTTCTGTTAAAAGTAACGAGCCTCCATTTTTAAGCTTTGCAACTACTGATATATACCCAGAGTACCCCGTTGCCACAGGATGGTATATATCTGCTTTAGGTAAAGTTTCTTGAGATAGAGAAATCATATTCAAAAATATATTTCTATATGTCCAATAAAAAGTATTAAAACCTATTTTACTATAATTCTCATTATAATATTTTAATAAACTATTCCAAAAACTTTTATTAATTATTATCTCTAATGGATTACCATATTTTTTATCTGATATTTTTTCTATAATTTTTATGACTTCTTCAGAGTTAGTATTGTTAAAATTTAAAATTTTCTCTATATCTCCCTCTAATTTTTTGAAATCAAATCTATTTTTTAAAACTTTAAATGGTGAAATTTCATAGTTTTTATCTAAAACTATATTTTTAATTTCTATAATATTTTTAGGTATTTCATATTTTATTTTTGCAAAATCCAAATTTGGTATTATACATACAATGGAAAATGTATGTTCCTCATTAGATTTTACTAATTCTTGAATCCATGAGGAAACTCCACCTACAACATATGGATAAGACCCTTCACATATCAAACAGATTTTTGCCATCTTCTAACCTCTTTCAACATTTCATTATTATTTAAATCATAATAATATTTTTCTATAAACTCTACTGTAGTTTGATCCAAACTCTCATTTTTTATAATATCTTCAATAAGTTTATCGCATTCCATATAATTTTTCATATCTTTATATATATTTAAAAGATTATATTTATCTCTAGACTCTATCTCCTTTTTAGATTTTACATAATATATATACTTTTTTTGATAAAATTCTAAAATTTCTCCAATTAAAAGTCCGGACGTACAGTAATCGTAATATACTTCACAAATTTTATTTAAATTCTTTAGATTAGTTTTTTCTTTTATTAATTTTTGAAAATTTTCATCAATTTTATTTATCTCTGTTGCAGCATAGTGAATAACTTCGATATCTTCATCCCATAAAGCTTTTTTTAGAACTTCAATCTTAAATTTTAAATTTTGCGTTTCAAATCCAATTAAAAAATTTTTCTTTTCTACTGGAGTTCCAACAGCTAAAATATCATAAGCTCCTATTAAATTGAGATCAATAGAACTATTTACTATTATCTCTTTCTCTTCATTTAAAATATATTTTTCTAAATCTTCATTTATTTCAATCTCGCTTTTAAAGTAGTCTCTAAAAAATAAAAATTGATTTATTAAAACCATACAATAACCAATTACAGGAAAAATTAAAATTAAGATGTCAAATTGCTTTTCTCCTGAAATTAATTTATTTAAATATATAAAAATTAAAGATAATGAGAAGTGGCAAATCCAAAAGTATGATCTAAAACTTAAAACTTCATTTTTAAAATTATAAAATAATTTGGAATAAATATCGCTTCCCAAGGTATAA